>JAESFT010000062.1_pt1 | contig 204262 bp, 187 predicted proteins | sample 9269451 | NCBI WGS metagenome assembly JAESFT01 (sample SAMN14502557, study PRJNA617106) | algae metagenome | isolation source: Scytonema hyalinum WJT4-NPBG1 and co-occurring heterotrophs from well... | place: USA: Mojave Desert, Joshua Tree National Park, California | collected 2006-05-25
TCCGCGTCACCTCAGACATCACCGAGTCCAACGGCTCCTCGTCGATGGCGACGGTGTGCGGCGGCAGCCTTGCGCTGATGGACGCCGGCGTGCCGATCAAGCGCCCTGTCTCCGGCATTGCCATGGGCCTGATCCTGGAAGGCGAGGAGTTCGCAGTTCTCTCGGACATTCTCGGCGACGAGGATCATCTGGGCGACATGGACTTCAAGGTCGCCGGTACGGAAGTCGGCATCACCTCGCTGCAGATGGACATCAAGATCGCTGGCATCACCGAGGAAATCATGCGCACCGCGCTTGCCCAGGCGAAGGACGGCCGCGCGCACATCCTTGGCGAAATGGCCAAGGCTCTGGGCGAGACCCGCTCCGAGCTGTCGGCGCACGCGCCGCGCATCGAGACGATGCAGATCGACAAGGCGAAGATCCGTGACGTGATCGGCACCGGCGGCAAGGTGATCCGCGAGATCGTCGCCCAGACCGGCGCCAAGGTCGACATCGACGATGAAGGCCTGATCAAGATCAGCTCGTCCGACCTCGACCAGATCGAGGCCGCGCGTAACTGGATCCGCGGCATCGTCGAGGAACCGGAAGTCGGCAAGATCTACACCGGCAAGGTCGTCAACATCGTCGATTTCGGCGCGTTCGTGAACTTCATGGGCGGCAAGGACGGCCTAGTCCACGTCTCCGAGATCAAGAACGAGCGCGTGGCCAATGTCGGCGAGGTCCTGTCCGAAGGCCAGGAAGTAAAGGTCAAGGTACTGGAAGTGGACCAGCGGGGCAAGGTTCGCCTGTCGATGCGCGTCGTCGACCAGGAAACCGGCGCCGAGCTGGAAGACACGCGTCCGGCCCGTGAGCCTCGCGAAGGCGGCGACCGCGACCGTGGCCCGCGTGGCGACCGCGGCCCGCGCCGCGACGGCGATCGCGGCCCACGCCGTGACGGCGACCGCGGCGGCCGTGGCGGCGACCGGGGTCCGCGCCGGGATGGCGAGCGGAGCGACCGTGGCCCGCGCCGCGAAGGCGGACGCTCGGACGGCGCCCGCGACGACGGCCCCGAACCTGAGTTCGCGCCGGCCTTCCTGAAGGGTGGCGACGAGTAAGGCTTGGGTTTTGGCCCTGAGCGAAACGAAGAGGCCCCGCAGCGATGCGGGGCCTTTTTGGTTTGGCTCTTTGAGGCGAAGGGGTCTCGTCTCTGGCCGCGGGTTCGCGCCCACATCCGCCCTTCACAGACTGCGCCCAGGATGACCGAAACTGGCCGGAAGCGTACGGTCAGCTCCTGGCCCGAGGCCCGAGAAAGCGGAATCTCGGTCCAATCGCAACGCGGCGTCCGCTAACGACCTAAAGCGGACTCGTCGCGTCACCGACTACCGACCCCCAGTGGCCCCTTCGGTCGCAAAGAACCGCAGCTCGGAAAGCGTCAAGTCCCTGTCATCGGTGACGCGCATGATCCATTCGCTCGACTGCCAGAAGGTTTCCGGCTTCTCGGAAAGCAGTGAACCGGCGAACCGAGCGGCCTCGCGCCGAGCCTCAGCAAGGGTGTCCTGGACTGTGCCCTGGAGGTCTGGGTACTCAGCCCATCCTGCACGTGGAAGAAGTAGCGAGTCATGATAGCTCCAGCCGATCAGGCGGGAGCGCAAGGGCCTCTCAGTCGCCGAGGCCTGCAAGCCGTTCCGGACGATGCTTGCTATGCGAGGTATCCGAAACAGCAATACCAGTCCTGACGGTGAAACAACAACCTTGGGGGGGCTTCAGCTAGCGGCTCAACTGATCTTCCGTCATCGTAAAGCCTATCAGATTGCACTCTTCGCGGATCAATTGCGCGGGGCGTCCCATGCGAGCCGAGAGGTTGGTCAAACCTTCACCGCCACGCGCGAGCGACAGCATCACTGCTCGTTCCATATCCGACCACGGCTTGGTCCTTCTCGGTGGAACGCCTTCCGCTATCTCGGGCGCGGGACCGTCCGCCTTGAAGGCGCCGTGATCCCATCCGGCCGCCCAACTTCGCGCCTCCACATGCGCACTCGGATAGGGACAGGTTTCACGATCGAGCTGGTCGCGAAACGCGGCCATCCCCTGTGCAAACGGGTCTGACCGCCCGGACCCCGAATAATCGTTGTCGTTCACCTAGACAGTTCCCCGGGTGCGGAGCGGCACCCGAGTTATTTTGCCCGCCAAGATTTGCGCCTTGAAAGCTCTGGCAAATTGGGACGCGGCATCAGCGCTAGCGAACACGACCCTGGTCCCTGCAGGGTGCAGCGACTCTATCGATGTTATCCGCGCGTTCTGCCTCGATGCAGCGGCCTCTACTTCCGCCCGGCTGACACTCAGATTCAATGCTCGGCTCATGCTGTTTACACTCCTTTTATGAAGTCTTGCTCAGGCAGTCGCGATCTGGTGCACGTCGCGGTGAGGGTAGCGCGTATCCATTAGTTTTTGGGCGAAGCGGATCGCATTCGCGACATGCGTTGAACGGTTTGCAGGCGTGCCAAACCTGGCCTGGAGCAGCGCTTGCTGCTCGCCAGCCAGGAGCTTGATGATATCCATGGTATTGGCTTCCCTTTGCGAAAGCCGGGATCAGCTCTCTGTCACGGGAAGCGCGCCACGACCGCACGTGATGTCAGGGCTGTAGCATGTCTGCCTCCAAAAGACCGCATGTAATTGTCATCTCTAATTGGCTCCTCACGGATAAAGGGGAAGCCAGGCGATGGTTTGCAAAAAACAATGCGAACCTTTCATTGAACCGTGTTACAAGAGCACATCACCGGAATGATTTACGCTCATCTCGTGACAGAAGGGATTAATCCTTTCGACAACGAAGGAGCTTTTCGCATGAACTTTCGGACAACGTCGGCAGAGGATGGGCTCAGGCTCCCCGATATCGGTACAACAGCTCAGATTCTCCGTCATGACGCTGCCCAAGCGGCGGCTCTTGCGGCGACGAACGTTCGCGGCACCAAGGGTGCCGGGCGAAGATCGTGAGCAAATAAAGGAGGCCGAAGATGGCGAACATCACCAGGACTGTCTCAGACCCGTTCTCGGACGAGGCGGCCGACATGGAGCGGCTGGGCATCACCGAGACAACTGCCACCTATTACCACTGGAAAGGCTATCGCTACACGACCGCAAGGGATGCATTGCACGCGGCGAGGCGGGCCGAAAGTGCCAGAGGAGCGATCATCAGTGGCTAACCTGCTCCACGACCTGATTGGCCGCCATACGGCCGACCCGGCTCGGAACCATTGGGATCGGGGCCGCTTCGCCAGCGCATGCGCAACGTGCGGGCGAGCAATGGAGAAGCTCCCCGGCCTTGATTGGAAGGTGACCCGCGAATCTCGTTCAGCTTGACCTATCCGGCAGCGGCTTGGACAGCATCCCTGTCTATGGCTGCGTCGAGTTCACTCGGCTTCACATCTACTGTTCTGACCTGCCCAAGGGTCTTGACCAGCAGAAGGGTGCGCACGCGGCGATATACAGTTTGATCGCCCATTTCGCTGACTTCCTCGTCAGTCTCCAGCTCGTAAGTGCCAGCAGGGAAGGTTTCATCGATGCCCTTGAAGCGAGCCGGATAAGCAAAGGCGATCGTCGTCCGGGTCGTACGCATGACGCGCTCCTCCAAGCCAAGCTGGACATCGACGACATTCATCAATGCCGTACGCGGCGAAGGAGACTTATCATGGCTCTCGATTATGACCGCACCCTTTCGCGGCTTTGCGACGAACGTGAAGATGTCCGCATCCAGCTCAGCCTAGCCGGCGACGTACCCCGCCCCGATACAAGGGTTCTGCTCACCGGCCGCGCCCGGCTGATCCTCTTGGAAGCCGACATCGTGGCCCGCCGCCGCGTACTCGGCCATGCGAAGCCCATCCAAGTCGCGCTGACCTAGTTGGGGGAGTGTATCCGTCAGGTCTGCCACCCCAACGAGCCGAGGGCGACGGCCCGCTTTCCACCCGTCTCGGACGGTCGCCTGGATCTCGCGTGCGCCCGCCCCGGAATGTCCAGAATGGGTCGATAGCGGACATAAGCCAAGCTTCCTGAACGAGTGTTAGATTTCCGGGAGCGCTGGCGGCGCCTCTAGCGTCCCACGTGGGCGCACAGCCGACGCGGAGTGAATCCGCGTCGTCGATCGGCACTGTGGCGCCGCCGTCCGGCCGCGTGCGTTTGCCGTAGCTTTGCCCACCGAACGGGGCTGCGCGCCCGCAGCCCTCGCACGCGGCGCTGCCCTGCACGGCCTCTACCGGCATATCTCGGCTGCCTCATTAGGCGGGGGGCGGGTCGGTCATGTCGAAGAAGTTTAGCGCGTGCCATCGAGGAACTGCTGGCGGCGCTGACCAAGCGGCTTGCGCAATTCGGCGTGCGGATCGAGGCGGAGCGGGCACCAGGCGGCATGGCGCGGCCGGGGGTGTCTAACGCGGATCGAGTTTGAGCGTGGCGAGATCGCCGGTCGCGGCGGCGAGCTCCGCGCGGGCGGCAGCGATGCGGGCGCGGGCGTCGATCAGGCGCACGGCGGCATCGGTCGCCACTTCCTCGCGCTGATTGACCAGGAAGAAGTCGCTCGAGCCGAGCTCGAAGCGGCGACGCTCGGCGGCGGCGAGGCGAGCGGCCAGCGCCTGCTCCTCGGCCGCCGCCATGACGAGCCGCTCGGCAGCACCGATCGTGATGACGATGCCCTCCACCTCGACGGCGATCTGTTCGCGCAGGAAGCGGGAGCGGGTCTGCAGCGCGTCCATTTCGGCGCGAACCTCGGCGACGCGTCCCTTGGCGGCGCGGTTCTGCAGCGGGACCGAAAAACGGACGCCGACGATCGCCTCCAGCGGCGTGCGGCTGCTGCCGCCGCGGCCTTCGTCGCCCAGATCCTTGCTCGCCTCGCCGCGGAGATCGAGCCGAGGGCGCAGGTCGTTCTCGGCCAGCGCGAGCCGCGTTACGGCCTGGTCGATGCGCCGCAGCAGCAGGGCGAGATCGGGGCGGGAGGCGGTGCCGGGGGCGGTCAGGGCGTTCAGCTGGGTGAGGGCGTCGGCGCTGGCGGGGAGCCGGTCGGGGGCGGCGAGCACCGGACGCCCGTCGGCGTCACGCAGGAACAGCGACAGCGTGTTGGCAGCGGCGGCGAGCTCCTGCTCGGCGCGTACAACCAGTGCGCGGCGGCGGACCAGATTCTGGTCGGCTTCGGTGAGGAGGATGTCGGGGCGGGCGCCGAGCTGGACCTGGCGGGCGATGGCGCCGCGACGGTCTTCGGCTAGGTCGAACAACTCACGATAGGCGCGCAGGCGCAGGCCAGCGGCAACCCAGGCCTGATAGGCGTCGATCGCGCGGCGCTGCACGCCGATCGCGACCGCCTGCGCCTCGAAGCGAGCAATGTCGATATCGGCGGCGGCAAGACTCTGGCGGGTGCGGCGTTCGTCGACCAGCCGGTCGCGCAGCAAGGAAAAGAGGCCGCCGACCTTGATCTCACCCAGGCGGTTGGTGAAGGCCTGGTCCTCATAGATGGGAAAGCCGCCGCGCGAGACGCGGTAACCGCCATAGAGATAGCCGCCATTAGCCGTCAGCGGTCGCGTCGCGCGCGCGTCGACGACGGTGCCACCATAGAAGCCGGCCACGCGGCTCCGCGCGTCGACATCGAACACGGTGTCGAACGCGCCTTCGGCCGACAGAGCGCGACCTTCGGCCTGGCGGACGCGGGCGAGCGCCTCCACGATCTGCGGCTGCGATCGGGCGGAGGATTGCAGCACCTCCTCCAGCGACAGCGGCGCGGCGCCCACAGGCGCAGCGAGGACCAGGAGAGCGAGGAGGAGGAGGAGGAGCCTCACTGCTTCTGCTCCTTCTCGTCCGGCCCCGCCTGCGGCGCGGCGCCGAAGTCGAGCGGGAAGTCGTTCAGCTGACGCCAGAGTTCGTAGCCGGAGGTGACCGTCTCGCCCTGGATCCAGCCGCGCACCTTGCCGCCGGGGCGGACATAGCGGGCGCCCGGCCAGGCAGGCTTGCCCGGCATCGGCTCGACGATGACGCGGAAAAGCCCGTCGGCGCGCGCGGTCGGATCGAGCGCGCGGACGCGACCGTCGAACAGCCCTTGCGCCAGCGAGGGCCAGCCGCTGAACTGGATTGCGGGCCAGCCCTCGAACTCCAGCCGCACTGGACGGCCCGGTCGGACCAGCGGCACGTCGCGGCCGTCAACGTAGAGTTCGACGGCGCGCTCGACCCGCTCCGGTGCGACGATGGCGAGCACGGACCCGGCCGAGACATAGGCGCCACCGGCCGCTGCGTTCAGCTGCTGGACCCGGCCGGCGCGCGGCGCGCGGACCAGCTGGGCAGACTGGCGGTTGATCTGCACGTCGATGCGGCTGAGCTTCGCCCGTGCCTCGGCCAGCTTGGCGCCCGCATCGGCGACCTTGATCTGCGCCTGCTCGTAATCGCGCCGCGCCGCCAAGCCTTCCGAAAGAAGCTGGGCGGTGCGGCGCACATCGATGCCGGCGACAGCCTGGGACTGACGGGAGGCGGCAATCTCCGCTTCCACCTGCGCCCGCTCCGCCGCCAACCGGGCGAGCAGGTTCGGGTCGACATCGACGACGCGGGCGATCGGAGCGCCCGCTTCGACATATTGACCGTCCTGCACATACCAGCGCTCAACCCGGCCCTGAACCAGCGCCGTCACTTCCTGAGGCCGCTGATCGGGATCGAGCGCAATGACTGCCCCCCTGCCCTGCGCGGTCTGCACCCAGGGCACATAGAACAAGATAGCGATGGACACGGCCATGCCGACCAGCAGCATCCAGGCGAGCGCAACCGTCGCTCGCGGCGGCCGCAGCGATGCCAAGGTCTGAAAATGCGCGATATGTTCAGGCCGATACGGCATGCGTTCCCGCCCGTGTGCGCATGAAGGATTGCAGATCGCTCAGAGTGTCGAAGCGCTGCTGACGCTCTCGCCCCAGCCAGAACCAGCCATCGAGCGTGATCGCCTCCGGCCGCCCGGTGCACAGGATCACGCTGGTCCCGCTCCGCCGCAGCAGGTCGAGCACCTGCAGCAGCCGCTCGCTCGGCATCACGTCGAATAACTGCCCGAGCATCAGCACTCGCGGCCGGCTGAGCAGGGCGTTGGCAAGCTTCAGCTCCATCATCTCGCCGATCGAAAGCGGCCAGCCTGATGCGGCGAGCTGCGTATCGAGGCCCTTTGGCAGCGTCGCGATCCGCTCCATCAGCCCGACCAGTTCCAACGCGTCGAGCATGGCGCTGGGCGGCGCATCGGGCGCTGCGAGCGTCAGATAATCGCGGATCGTCACCTCGACGATGCTCGGCCGGTCGAGCACCATTACCTCGGAGCGCAGCAGATACATGTCGAGCACACCGAGATCGGCGCCGCCCACGGATACCAGCCCCTGCGTCGGCGTGACATGGCGCTTCAGCACCATCGCGAGCAGGCGGTCGATGCCCGGCTCCGGTACCGCCACCAGCTGCTCGCCCGCGCGCAGCTCGAAGTCGAAAGCGGCGCCGTCCACGGCGACGCCGCGCAGCCTGACGGCGCCGTCGCGGGGACGCTCGCCGCCGCTGCGGGCCGGCTCCTGAGGAATGGCGAAGAGCAGCGACAGTTCCTCTGACGAGGCGACGAGGTCATAGAAAGTGTCGAGATACCAGCCGAGCTGAGAGATGCCGTAGAAGACGCCCGAGAGGATCAGCTCCGCCGCGACAAGCTGGCCGATCGACAGCTCTCCCCGCAGGATCAGATTGCCGCCCAACGCCAGCAGGGCTGCGCTCGCGACGGCATAGATCAGGAAAAAGGCGAGCGTCTGGGCGAAGCTATAACGGAAATAGCGTCGATGCGCCGCGACATAGGCGGCGGTCACCGTCTCCGACCGGTCCATCGCGAAGCCGAGATGGTGGCTGGACTTATAGAAGCCGTTGGAGCCGCCGACGCTCTCCAGCCAGCGCGCGGTGTCGTGCTTGGCATGGCTGAGCGCGACCCGCGAGGTGATCGCGCCCCGCCGCCAGACCAGCCAAACCGTCGCAAGCACCGTCACCAGCGCCAGGTTGAAGGCGAGGAAAAAGGGATGGTAGAAAGTGGTGATGGCGAGCCCGACTGCCCCCTGCAGCACGATCGTGAACGCGCCGATCACCAGGCTGGGCACCGCCTTCTGCACGGCGGTGAGATCGAAATAGCGGTTAAACAAATCGCTCCGATTGGCGTCGCCGAAGAACGGGTTCTGCGCGTGCACAGCACGAATCGTGATCTCGGCAACGACGCGCGCGAACACCCGACGCTCGAATGCGGCCATCAGGTGCACACGAAAGGCGCTGAGCGCCGCCACCAGCAACAGCAGCAGCAGCAGCACACCAGACAAGGTCCAAAGCGGCGCCGGCAATGCAGTGTTGGCGACGCTGTTGATCAATAACTGTACGGAGATCGGGGTCGCCAGCGACAAAAGGCTGATCGCGACAGTATAGATCGCGCCAAGGCGGATATAGCCGAAGTCCGGCCCGACAATCTCCCGCAACCAACGCCCGGCCTGACGGAATCCGATCGTGTCCCTGGTCATCGAATGCGACGATCGTCTGGGCGTGAGTTCATGACGCGGGGCCCGTTAGCCAGACCGTTGCTCAATCTCCAGTTTCAAAGTGTTGCTATATTGCCGGATTGTTTCAGCGGCCTGCCCGAAGTGCATGGGTCTGGAGGGCGGCGGATGCAAGTCGGCCGGCGCCCCCTGAGGAACGCCGGCCAGTGCGACCCGAGTGTGTCGGGTTATTCTATGCTGCCGTCGAGTGACGTTGAATTAACGCGCGTTTTTGACCGGTGTTCCCGGATCGCCGGCGACGAGCCTATTCTTTTGCGCGTCGGTGAGCGCGTTAGGATCGAGTTCGGACTCGCGGATTGCCTCCGCGCGCTCCTCGCCGGCCTCGCGGACGGTGCGGGCCTGCTGCTCGACGACATTCTGCTGCAGCGCGTTGGTCATGGAGCGGCCGGCTTCTTCCATCGCATCGGCGCGGCTGTCGGCACGTTCCTCCACCTGCTCGGCAATCTCTTCCTTTTCGCTGCAGGCAGAGCCAAGCGCGAGGGCGAGGATGGCGATCGTGCGTCGCATGGCTTTGGCTCCTCGGTTGCCGGTCAAGCGGATCAAGCGCGCCGCGGCCGCGCGATGTTCCGCAGGGATCGACGAATCCAGTGTCGAGAGCGATGAAAGTGGGGAGCTTCTGTTGCTCGGTGCTCCCCGTACCGCCGGAATCCGCTTCTGTTGCCCGGTGCGGCCCGAACCGCGCTTTTGGCCTACTTAATCTTACCCGTGAGGGTTGGGATTAAGCAGCAATCGCGAGCGCCTCGTTATCGTTGGCACTTGTGTATGGGCCGTCACGGTGGTCCCATTCCGAGCGAAAACAGCGCTTTTCAACACACGTCGATCCTGGTTCGGCCCCGTCAGGAGACCGCTTGACGCGGGCTTCTGGTGGAGCCGCCGGGTACTGCCCCCGGGTCCGCTGCGCCTATTGTACGCCGCAGTTTATCGCCATAGCCGAGCGAGCCCGGCACTACGGTATATAGGTGTCGCAGGCCGCGACGCCAAGTCCGTCTCGCCTACCCCGATTTCCGATTTCCTCGTCATTCCCGCGAAAGCGGGAACCCAGCTTTCTCTTCCCTTCTGGGTCCCCGCTTTCGCGGGGATGACGATTTAAGTGAAGCGCATCCTGGGCTAAGGGCTGCGCGATCATGCTTAATCTCAACAACATCACCGTCCGCCTGGGCGGCGCGACGATCCTGAACGGTGCCTCCGCCGCGCTGCCGCCGCGTGCGCGAGTAGGGCTGATCGGCCGTAACGGCGCTGGCAAGACGACTCTGATGCGGGTGGTCGCCGGCATGCTGGAGCCGGACGAAGGGGGTGCGGAGATGCCGCGCGACGCCCGGCTCGGCTATATCGCGCAGGACGCGCCGGCAGGCAGCGCGACGCCGCTGGAAACGGTGCTGGCTGCCGACACCGAGCGGGCCGCGCTGCTGGCGGAGGCGGAGGACGCGGGCGGCGACCGGCTCGCCGAAATCCATGAACGCCTGCAGGCGATCTCGGCGCACTCCGCAACGGCGCGGGCGGCGCGGATCCTGGTCGGCCTCGGCTTCGACGAAGCGGCGCAGCACCGGCCGCTCGACAGCTTCTCGGGCGGCTGGCGGATGCGCGTGGCGCTCGCCTCGCTGCTCTTCTCGCAGCCCGACCTGCTGCTGCTCGACGAGCCGTCCAACCACCTCGATCTCGAAGCGGTGCTGTGGCTGGAGGACTTTCTGCAAAGCTATCCGGCGACGATCCTGGTGGTCAGCCACGAGCGCGACTTTCTGAACAAGATCGTGACGCACATCCTCCATCTCGATCGCGGCAAGCTGACGCTTTACCCGGGCGGCTATGACGCGTTCGAGCGGCAGCGCGCCGAACGCCAGGCCCAGCTCGCCTCCGCACGCGCCAGGCAGCAGGCGGAACGCGAGAAGCTGCAGGACTATATCGCCCGTAATAGCGCCCGCGCCTCCACCGCCAAACAGGCGCAGTCGCGGGCCAAGGCGCTCGCGCGGATGCAGCCGATCGCCGAATTGCTCGACGACCCGACGCTTTGCTTCGACTTCCCGAGCCCCGACGCGCTGCGGCCGCCGCTGATCACACTCGACATGGCGGAGGTGGGCTATGCGGAGACGCCGGTGCTCAAACGGCTGAACCTGCGCATCGACCCTGACGATCGCATCGCGCTGCTCGGCCGCAACGGCAATGGCAAGACGACGCTGGCGCGGCTGCTCGCCGCCCAGCTGGCGCCGATGGCGGGCGCGATCAACGCCTCGGGCAAGATGCGCGTCGGCTATTTCACTCAATATCAAGTGGAGGAGCTCGACAGCGCCGATACCCCGCTGGAGCATATGACGCGGGCGATGAAGGGCGCCTCACCCTCCGCGGTGCGGGCGCAGCTCGGCCGCTTCGGCTTTTCGGGCAGCAAGGCGACGACGCAGGTCGGCAAGCTTTCGGGCGGCGAGCGGGCGCGGCTGGCGCTGGCGCTGATCACCCGCGATGCGCCGCACCTGCTGATCCTCGACGAGCCGACCAACCACCTGGACGTGGATGCGCGCGAGGCGCTGATCCAGGCGCTGAACGGCTATGCGGGTGCCGTGCTGATCGTCAGCCACGACCGGCACATGGTCGAGACCACGGCCGACCGGCTGGTGCTCGTTGACCAGGGCACAGCACGCGAGTTCGACGGCTCGCTCGATGACTATGTTCGCTTCATCCTCGCCAGCGACGGTTCGCCGGAGCCGAAGCAGGACAAGGCAGCGCGCAAGGACCAGCGCCGGGCGGCTGCCGAGGCGCGGGAGCAGTCGAAGCAGTTGCGATCCCGCGTTCGGGCGCTGGAAGCGGAACTGGCGCAGCTGACGGCGGAGCGAAGTGCGGTCGACCGCGCCTTGTTCGATCCGTCAAGCGCCGAACCAGCGCTCGCCAAACTCTCCACGAGCGAACTGATGCAGCGGCGCGGACGGCTGGAAAAGGCGATCGAGGAGCGCGAGGCGACCTGGCTGGAGATCAGCGAGGCGGTCGAGGCGATCGCGGCCTAACGCCCCCTAATCGTCATTGCGAGGAGCGCAGCGACGAAGCAATCCATGCAGCTCATGGGCCGCACTGGATTGCTTCGCTGCGATCGCAATGACGAGTGTCAGACCTCCCGCCCCTTCAACTCGTCCCGTATCTCCCTGAGCAACACCACTTCTTCCGACGTCGCTGGTGTTTCGGCGTCGTGGCGCAGCCTGGTGCGGGTGGCGAAGCGGACGAGCTGGTAGATGATGAAAGCGAGGATCAGGAAGTTGATCACGACCGTCACGAACCGTCCCCAGCCGAGCATCAGCGCCCCTGCCTTCTTCAGCGCCTCATAGTCGGTCGGCGAGCCCGTATAGCCCGTGGGCACGGGGCCGAGCAGGACGAACTTGCGCGAGAAATCCAGGCCGCCGGTCAGCGCGCCGATGATCGGCATGATCACATCTTCGGTCAGCGAGGTCGTGATCGTCGCAAAAGCCGCGCCGACGATCACGGCGACGGCAAGGTCGAGCACATTGCCTCTGGCGATGAACTCACGGAAACCCTTCAGCATCCTTCCCTCCCGCTGGAACGCACATCCAGCCTCTTCCGTTACAGCGCCGAAAGCAACGGCGATTGCGCGGGGGATGCGCGCGGTGTATTTCCCCAGCAACACACCGGGAGGAGATTGCATGTCTTCACGTCTGTTTGCCGCCCTGGCCGCACCCACCCTGGCCCTTTCCGTCTCGGCCTGCGGCATCAACACCGTACCGGCGTCCGAGGAAGTGGCGAAGGCGCGCTGGGCCGATGTGCAGGCCGCCTATCAGCGCCGCGCCAGCCTGATCCCGAACCTGGTCGCCACCGTGAAGGGCGCGGCGGCTTCCGAAGAGCGGATCCTGACTCAGGTTACCGAAGCGCGTGCGAACGCGACCCGGATCACGGTCAGCCCCGAACAACTGAGCGACCCTGCCGCGATCGCGCGCTTCAACGAAGCGCAGGCGCGGCTGTCCGCCTCGATCATCCCCCTACAGCGGCTGCAGGAACAATATCCGCAGCTGCAGAGCCAGGGTAACTTCCAGACGCTGATGAGCCAGCTGGAAGGCACCGAAAACCGGATCAACATCACCATCCGCGACTATAACGAGGCGGTGCGCGAGTATAACACGCGCATCCGCACCTTCCCCGACCTGATCGGCGCCAAGCTGGTGCACGGCGCCAAGCCGCTGGTGCCGTTCCAGGCGACCACGCCCAATGCCGACCAGGCACCGACCGTGGACTTCGGTAAGTAAGGCAAAAAGCCCTGTTCACATCTCCCACTCCGTTCGGGCTGAGCCTGTCGAAGCCCTCCCTTTCTTTCCGGGAATCCAGAAGGAAGAAGGGAGGCCTTCGACAGGCTCAGGCCGAACCCGGTTGGTGGTCCTTGTGGGCCCTCGCCCTTCTGCTCCTCGCCTCCCCCGCACTCGCCCAAACCTTCCCGCCCCTTTCCGGCCGCGTCGTCGATGCCGCCAATCTGCTCAGCCCGGAGCAGGAAGCGGCGATCGCCGCCAAATCGGAGACGCTTGAGACTTCGACCAAGCGCCAGCTGGTCGTCGCGACCATTCCCGATCTGCAAGGCTATCCCATTGAGGATTATGGCTATCGGCTCGGCCGGGAGTGGAAGATCGGGCAGCAGGGCGCGAACAATGGCGTGGTGCTGATCGTCGCGCCCAACGACCGGAAGATGCGGATCGAGGTCGGCTATGGCCTCGAGCCCTATCTAACCGACGCCCTGTCTTCGGTGATCATCCGGGAGCAGATGCGGCCGCGTTTTCAGCAGGGCGACTTTCCAGGCGGCATTCAGGCGGGCGTCGATGCGATCATTGCACAGCTGCAACTGCCGCAGGAGCAGGCGCAGGCCCGCCAGGACCAGATATTGTCGGAACAGCGCGGGCAGAACAGCCGGCCTTCCCAAGGCGGCGGCCTGCCCCTCGGACTGATCTTCTGGCTGATGGTCGCCGGGTTCGTGTTCCTGTCGATGCGGCGCGGCCGCAAGAAGCGCGGAGTGTTCGGCTCGCGGCGTTACTCGCGTGACAGCAATTGGCCGATCTGGCTGTGGGCCGCGAGCGAGATCGCCGGAAGCGCCGCACGCGGGCGCAGCAGCGGCGGCATCTTCGGCGGCGGCGGTGGGGGCTGGGGCGGAGGCGGCGGCTGGGGCGGAGGCTTCAGTGGCGGCGGCGGATCGTTCGGGGGCGGCGGCGCCTCGGGGGATTGGTGATGCTGACGGTGCAGGATCATGAGCTTGTCGCGGCGGCTATCGGCGAGGCAGAGACGCGGACCGACGGCGAGATATCGGTCGTGGTGGCGCCGGAGTCCGATAGCTATGCCGATGCCGTGCTGCACTGGGCGCTGCTGGTTGCGCTGCTGCCGCTCGCCCTGTTTGCGACCTTTCCGGACCTGCTGCACTGGGCAACGGCTTTCGTTCACGAGCCTTGGGGCGACGAGGCGCCGCCGCTGCGGCTTATCGTGCTGTTCCTGTTGTTCAAAACGATCAGCGCGTTCCTGGTCGCGTGGGCCATCTTCCGGCTCCCCCGCGTCCGCATCGCGATCACGCCGCACGAGACGCGCACCCGTCGCTGCCGCCGCCGTGCGATCATGGTCTTCCAAGTCGGCACCGAGCGGCGCACCGCGACCCGCAGCGGCGTGCTGCTTTACCTCAGCATGGCCGAGCGCCATGCCGAGATCGTCGCCGACGAGCTGATCCAGTCGAAGATCGGCGGGGAGGAATGGGGCGAGGCGATGGCTGCACTGCTAGCGGGCATCCGCGCCGGACAACCGGGCCAGGGCATTGCCGACGCCGTGCGCCTGATCGGCGACGTGCTGGCGACCCACTTCCCCTACACCGGCACGGACCCGAACGAGATGCCCGATCGTCTGATCCAGCTGTAGGTGATCGTCATTGCGAGCTAAGCGAAGCAATCCGATGAGCATCCAAGCTGCTGGATTGCTCCGTCGCTTCGCTCCTCGGGATAACGGGTAAAGGAAGCCGATGAGCCAGGATGAGATCGAGACTGTCTGGTCGGGCAACTATATCGAGGCGCGGCGAAAGGGCCGCTGGGAGTTCGTCGGACGCGCCAACAACATCCATGCGGCGGTGATCCTGGCAGTGGACGATGGTCACGTCCTGCTGGTCGAGCAGCATCGGGTGCCTTTGGGCGGTCCCTGCCTAGAGCTGCCTGCGGGCCTGGTCGGCGACAAAGACCAGAACGAGACGGTCGAAGATTCGGCCGCGCGCGAGCTGGAGGAAGAGACGGGCTATCGGCCCGAGCGGATCGAAGTGATCGGCCGTTTCGCCTCATCTCCGGGCATGGTGTCGGAAACCTTCACGCTGGTGAAGGCGCATGGCCTCACCAAAGTCGGCGAAGGCGGCGGCGAGGCGAACGAAGGGATTACGGTGCATCGGGTTCCTCTCGACGAGGTGCCCGTATTCGTGGCGGCCAAGCGCGCCGAGGGCATGTTCGTCGACGTCAAGATGCTGTTGGTGCTGGCGTCGTCGATTCTTGGCTAAGTCCCGGTCTGGAGCTTTCAGCGGAAGTTATCCGCATAAGCCTGGAGCTTCAGCCTCGGCTGGGGCGCCGGCACGACATGGTAGCTGATGCCCTTCTTGTCGGCATATGCCTTGGCGGCTTCCAGCGTCGGGAAGTGCAGCTTCACCTGTGCCTGAGTGTCGGCAAGTCCGTTCCAGCCAGTCAGCGGATCGAGGGGCGTAGGCTCGCGCGGGATATGTTCCAGCACCCAGCGATCCGTGCCGGCACGGCCGGACTGGGTCGAGTTCTTCGGGCGCTGGAAGATGCGGGCGTCAGGCATAAGTTGCCCTTAACCTGCGTCGCGCGCCGTTTGAAGCCTCGAAGCGAAGAGGTGTTTGTTCTCACAAAGAGCACGAAGAACGCGAAGAAGGTTCTTCGTGACCTTCGTACCCTTAGTGAGAACATCATTGGCTGCGCCGCGCATCCGCCGCCTTGGTGCGAAGCGTTGGCGCCGCATTGGCGGGATCGTCGGGCCAGGGGTGTTTGGGGTAGCGGCCGCGCATTTCCTTCGCGACCGCAGCCCAGCTGCCGCGCCAGAAGCCGGGAAGATCGCGTGTCGTCTGGATCGGGCGCCCGGCGGGCGAGGTCAGGCTCAGCACAAGCGGCACGCGGTTGCGCCCGACGGTCGGATGCTCCGCGAGCCCGAACAGCGCCTGCACGCGCAGCTCGGCGGTGGGGCCGGCCTCGGCGCCATAGTCGATCGGATGGGTCGAGCCGGCGGGCGAGGTGAAATGTGGCGGTGCGAGCTGATCGAGCTGACGCTTGCCATCCCAGCCGATTAGCACCTCCAGCGCCTCGATCAGCGCGGCAGGGGCGATCGTGTCGAGACGGCGCTTGCCTGCTAGTAGCGGCGGCAGCCACTCGTCGAGCTGCTCCATGAGGCGCGCGTCGGTGAGATCAAGGCCCGCGAATGCCGCGCGGGTGCGAAGCGCCTCGGCGGCGGGTGGCCAGGGAAGAAGGTGAAGGCCGTGGGCGCGGACCCCCTCCAGCAACGCCGCTTCGATCTCCGCGGGGGCGGCATTAGGGTCGGGGCCGGACGAGAGGCGGACGGCGCCGAGACGACGCTCGCGCGTGGCGATCGCAGCGCCGGACGCGCGATCGAAAAGAACTTGGCGGACAGTCTCGATGCGATCGGCAAAGAGCTGCTCGACCGGCGCCTCGCCGATGGCCGCGGCCGAGAGAATGCGGGCACCTGATGCAGCCCCCTGCACTTCGCCGACAGCCAGCCACTGGGCGCGGGCGAGCGGTGACGCCGGGTCGAGACGGAAGCCGCGCCCGCCGGCGCTGATCCAGTCGGCGCCATCTGCCGAGCGGCGCTTCGATACGCGATCGGGGAATGCAAGGGCCACAGCCACTCCTACATCGCTCGTCCCGAGCGCAGTCGAGGGGCGATCTTCGGCAGTTGGGACACGCCCCTCGACTGCGCTCGGGACGAGTGGGGCGGTGCCGCCTCGCGCCAGTGTTCTCCAACGCCGCGCCAGTCCCCTGCCCGCTTCCGCGCGCTTGCTGCGCTCCCCACACCAGCGCTGGAGGCGCAGGTCCAGATCGGCGTCACTGCCGCCCAGCCCACGTTCCTGGAGCAGGACGGCAACCTCGGCAGCAGTGTCGAGCAGGCCGAGCGGTTCGGCCGCGACCAGCATATGGGCGAGGCGCGGCGGCAGCGGCAGCTCCGCGATGCGGCGGCCGTGGGGCGTCGGGCGGCCCTCTGCGTCGACTGCGCCGAGCGCTGACAGGCGTACCCGCGCTTCGGCGATCGCAGCTTCGGGCGGCGGATCGAGCCAGCGGAGGCGGCGCGGGTCGGCGATGCCCCAGATTGCGCACGCCAGCAGCAGGGGCGAGAGGTCCGCTTCGAGTATCTCCGGCGGATCGAAGCGCGGGAGGCCGGATGTGGCCGCCTCCTCCCACAGCCGATAGGCCACGCCCGCAGTCTGGCGCGCGGCGCGACCGGCGCGCTGAGTCACAGCCGCCTGGCTCGCCCGTTCCGTCACCAGCCGCGACATGCCTGCTTGACGGTCATAGCGCGGACGTCGCGCAAGCCCGGCGTCGATCACGACACGCACGCCGTCGAGGGTCAGGCTGGTCTCGGCGATAGAGGTAGCGAGCACCAGCTTGCGCTGGCACGGACCCGCGGGCGCGATCGCGAGGCGCTGCGCCGCGGGATCGACCTGGCCATGCAATCTGTGCAGCACGACAGTGTCCGGAAGCGGGCCGATCCGCTCGGCGGTGCGCTCGATCTCGGCGACGCCGGGCAAAAAGGCGAGGATGCCTCCATCCTCCTCCCGCAAGGCACGGCGAATGGCGGAGGCGATGGCGTCTTCGATCCGGAGCGCGGCGTCGCGGCCGAGATGACGCAGTTCGAGCGGGTGCGAACGGCCTTCGCTCTGCACCACCGGCGCATCACCGAGCAGCGCCGCATAACGCGCGCCATCGAGCGTCGCCGACATGGCGAGGATGCGCAGATCGGGACGCAGCGCCTCCTGCGCGTCGAGGGCGAGGGCGAGGCCGAAATCGCTGTCGAGGCTGCGCTCATGCACCTCGTCGAACAGCAGGGCCGAGACGCCGGCGAGTTCGGGATCGGCCTGGATGCGGTTGAGGAAAATGCCTTCGGTGAGAACCGTCACGCGCGTTCCGGCCGTGCGCTTGCTGTCCATCCGCGTCGCATAGCCGAAGCGGCGGCCGACCGGCTCGCCGGCTAGTTCCGCCATCCGCTCGGCCGCTGCACGCGCGGCGATGCGCCGGGGAGAGAGGAGCAGGATTTCGCCGCTGCACCAGGGTTCGCTCAGCAGCGCGGGGGCGATGGCGGTGGTCTTGCCGGCTCCTGGGGGCGCCACCACAACCGCGTTCGGCCGCTCGCGCAAGGCGGCGAGCAGGTCCGGCAGAACGGTGTGGATGGGAAGGTCGTGCACTCGGCTCCCCTACCCACCTCATCATCCCCGCGAAAGCGGGGACCCAGTCTCCGTCGCCGGGAGAACCACGCGACTGGGTTCCGGCATTCGCGGGGATGACGATGCAAACAAAACGGGCGGAGCCTCTCGGCCCCGCCCGCTTTATCACCCAACTAGCTCAGGTCAGAACGCGCGATATTGCTCGTTGCCGACAAAGCCCATCTTGGTCACGCCGGAGCGCTTGATGACAGCCAGCACCTGGTCGACCACCACATAGCGTGCCTGGGGGTCGGGCTGCACGTGCAGCTCCGGCTCCGGGCTCATCGCCTTGGTGCGGTCGAGGTAGAGGCGCAGGGTCACGATATCGATCGGCGAGCCGTTCCAGGTGATGGTGCCGGCCGGATCGACCGACACCTTGTTCTTGATCGGATCGATCGGCGGCGGGGTATTCTGGTCGCTGTTCACCGGCAAATCGATCTTCACCGCATGGGTTTGGATCGGAATGGTGATGATGAACATGATGAGGAGCACGAGCATGACGTCGATGAGCGGCGTCGTGTTCATCTCGCCCATCGGTTCGCCGTCGTCGCGGCCACCTGAGATTGCCATGACTTACTCCTTACAGCCGCTGGACGGCGCCGCCCGGAGGCGGCTCGGAAATGAACCCGACCCGGCTGAAGCCGGCGAGCTGCATAGTGTAGATGGTACCGCCGATGCACCGGTAGGGCGTATTCACATCCCCGCGGATATGCGCTTCCGGAAGCTCCAGGCCCGGCGCATTGGGACCGCCTTGACGGTCGATCTCGCGCCGCAGCTTCGCCACCGCCCGGTCGAGCAGTTCCTGCGCGCCGACCTTGGTTAGGCCCCAATAGACGCCGCACGAGCCATCGGGCTCGGCGCGGACGGTCAGCGAGACATTCTCGGGCTTGGTCGTCGTCGGGTCAAAGCGCACGGATGGAAGCTTCACTTCCACCGTCTGGATCACCACCGGAACGGCGATCAGGAAGATGATCAGGAGCACCAGCATGACGTCCACGAGGGGCGTCGTATTGATGTCCGACATGGGGGTTTCGTCGTTACCCCCGAGTGCAACTGCCATAGGATCCTATCCTGTCTTGACCGCCGGCCAGAGCCGACGGTGACGGTGGCGGGCGCCCGGACGAGCGCCCGCCGGCATTCTTTTTAGGCCTTGGGCTGAACGCCGCCGACCTGACCGGCAGTGGTCGTGGTGGTCGGCTTGGCGGTCGAGGGCTGCGGCTTGGTCGAGGTGCTCGCCGCGGCCGGAGCAGCACCGCGCAGATTGGCCGGCTTCACCGTGCCACCCGACATCATGTAGCCGAGAACGTCGTTGGAGAAGGCCGACAGGTCCTCGGCGATCGCCTTGTTGCGGCGCTGCAGCCAGTTATAGGCAAGCACCGCCGGCACGGCCACGGCCAGACCCAACGCGGTCATGATCAGCGCCTCACCGACCGGACCCGCGACGGCGTCGATCGACGCCTGGCCGGCCAGACCGATCTTGATCAGCGCGCGGTAAATACCGATGACGGTACCGAACAGGCCGATGAACGGCGCGGTCGCACCCACGGTCGCGAGGAAGGCGAGACCGCCACCCAGCTTCGAGTTGATCAGGCCCTGCGAACGGTTGATCGAGCCGTGCATCCAGTCATGCGCCTCGACCGGGTCGGTCAGCTTGCCATGCTGTTCCTGGGCGACCAGCGCGTCGTCGACGATCTGGCGATAGGCCGAGTTCTTCTCCAGCTTGTTCGCGCCTTCGCGCAGGCTGGTCATATTCCAGAAGCTCTGGCGGATCTTCTTGCCCTGGTTGATGATCTTCTGCTGCTCAAACAGCTTGGTGAACAGGATGTAGAAGGAAAAGACCGACATGCCGACCAGGATGATGAAGGTCGACCAGGCGATGACACCGCCCTGTTCCAGCGCGGCCCACAGGCCATAGGGGTTTTCGCCGGCCTTGGCTGCGGCTTCCTGCAGGAAAGCGATTTGGGTGATCATGCTTATAATCCTCTGAGATAGTTCGAACGTTCGACGCGCGGCGGCACCGCCATTACTTCGGAATGACCCACTTCACGTTCCGCGACTGGGAACTCTTCATCGGGTTCCCGGCCTGGTCCAGCGCCGGCGAGAAACGACCCTTGCGAGTCATCGCCCGGCAGGCGGCATCGTCCAGATCGGAGTTTCCGCTGGAGGAGGTGACGCGGCAATTTTCTACGCGGCCCTGCGCATTAATGTCCCAGGTGATGCGCGTGGTGCCTTCCGCCCCTTCGCGCAGAGCGCGCGGCGGATAGTCATCCTGTGTGATGAAACGGGCCGGATCACCCTTGGCGGACGCGGCCTTGGAGACCACAGGCGCAGGCGGAGGCGGCGGCGGAGGCGGCGCGGGCGGAGCCGGCGTCGGCACGAAGACCGGCGGCGGATTCGGCACCGTAACGATGGTAGGCGCCTGTTGCACGTTCGACTGAACGATCGGCGGCGGAGTCACCACGGGCGGCGGCTCGACCTTCTGATCGGGCGGCGGCGGGGGCGGCGGCTCCTCGGGGGGCGGTGGCTCTTCCTCGACGTCGAACGTCTTGAGGTCCGTTGCGACCTTCTTGATGACGTTGAACGCGAGACCAGTCACGAACGCATAGCCCAGCAGCGCATGGATCAGGATAACGATGACGATCGATGCGAGCTTGCTACCGCTCAAGCCTCTTTGGTCAGCGTAGGCCATTCAGTAACGAGACTCCCTCTCTCGGCCTCAGACCGGAGCGAAGGGAGCGCCGACCTGTGCCGCTACTTAAGTCAATCCGCCCGTCTTTGGTTCTGGTCTAGGCAGAAGTCCGGTTCTCTATCTCCGCACATTAACCGACGCAAACGCTTTGTCGGACCCTGGAAACCTACGGTCCCACTATGACAGTTTTGTGCTAGCCGAAGCCCGCACAAAGGTCTTAACGCATGAGGAATGATGCGTATCCCGAGCCTGTTTGCCGCTACGGCAGCCGTGTTTCTGACAGCGGTGGACAGTCCGGCCCAAACAGCCCCGGCGGCGCCCGACTATAGCTATGCTGACCTCGCCGACCGAGCCCTGGCCGCACCCGTCGCCCTTATCGTGACCGTTACGCGGGCGATTCGGCTGGAACCCGAACAGGCGCCGGGCCTGGCGGCTGGCCATGCACGGCTGTTCGTCGAGGCGGTTGCGACGCGACTGATTCGCGGACCCAACAATATCCCGCCGCAGGTTCGCTACCTGGCCGATGTGCCGCTCGACACCAAAGGCAAGGTGCCAAAGCTCAAAAAAGCGACGATGCTGGTACTCGCACGCGAGGTGCCTGGACGGTCAGGCGAGCTGCAGCTGGTGACCCGTGACGGGCAGATTGCACTTACCCCGGCCATCGAGCAGCAGGTCCGCGCCATTTTGACCGAGGCGGTGCGGCCCGATGCGCCGGCGCCCGTTACCGGCGTTGCCAGCGCCTTCCATGTCGCAGGGGCAATCCCCGGCGAGGGCGAGACCCAAATCTTCCTGTCCACCCGCGACAGCCGTCCGATCTCGCTCAACGTGCTGCGCCGACCGGGCGAAGAACGCAGCTGGTCGGTAGCCTTGAGCGAGGTGGTGGACGAGGCCGCCCAACCGCCGGTGCGCGACACCTTGCTCTGGTACCGCCTCGCCTGCGGACTACCGCGCAGCCTGCCCGACAGCGCGACGGCGGAGCTGGACGCGGCGTCGGCCGAGGCCGCACGCGCCGACTATGCCTATGTGCTGGAGAGGCTTGGAACCTGCACCCGCACCAGGCCGCTCAGAAGGAGCTGATCTCCACACCGACGCCGGCGCAATCGGGATAGACGTCGGGCTTGCGCGCGCTGACCTTGAGGCCCTGCACGCCTTTACGCGCTACGATCAGGTCGTAAATCTCGCGGACCAGGGTTTCCTGCAGGTTGAAGCGGCGGCCCGTGGTCATCCGGCGGATCTCGGTGCGCAGGAAATCATAGTTCCAGGCAGCGGCTTGGGTGTCCTCACTGGCAAAGGCCTCGGGCTCGACCAGCACCTCAACGCTGACGAGCAGGCGCTGCGGCGTGCCGACCTCGAAATCATGGAAGCCGATATCAACCGGCAGGTCGAAGTCGGTAAGAAAAATGCGGAAACGCTTGGGAGCCAGTGCGTCCGGCACTAGGCCGTCGATCTTCAGCGGCGTCGTCACTTGGCGTCCTTCACCTGACGATCCAGGAAGGCCTCAATCGTGCGCCAGAGATGCACACTGACGCCGGGGCCCGCAACGCGGTGGCCGAAGCCTGGATAGACCATCGTCTCAAAGGGGATCGCCGACGCCTGTAACTTCGCCATCAGCGCGGTCGAATTGTCGAACACGACATTGTCGTCCGACATGCCGTGGATGACGAGCAGCGGGTCCTTGATCGAAGTGGCGTTCGGGAGCGCGTCCGACGCCTGGTACGGCTTCGGATCGGTGGCCGGATTGCCGAGGTAACGCTCGGTATAATGGGTGTCGTACAGATCCCAGCGGGTGACCGGAGCGCCTGAGACGCCAGCGGCATAGGCGCCGGGCGCCGCCTCCAGCAGCTTCAGCGTCATATAGCCGCCATAGGACCAGCCATAGACCGCCACCCGCTTCGGATCGACGAAGGGCTGCTTCTTCAGCCAGGCCAGGCCGGCAAGCTGGTCCTCTACCTCGACCCCGCCCATGGCGCGGTAAATCGGCTCCTCGAACGCCTTGCCGCGATCGGGCGTGCCGCGATTGTCGATCGAGAAGACTGTCCAGCCCTTGTCGAGCAGATACTGGACGACCAGCGAGTCCCACTGGTTCATCACCTGCCGGCCCGCGCCCGGACCACCATAGACGATCTGGAGCGCGGGGCCGCGGCGGCTTTCACTCTTAGGTCGATAGAGCTTGTAGTGGAGCGTCTGGCCGTCCGCCGCCTTCACGGTGCCGAACTCCGGCGCAACATGGCCGCGCACGAACGGCGCATAGGAATGGTCGCCGGCCAGCCGGTTCTCATTGATCCAGAGCAGGCGCTTGCCTTCGCTATCGGCGAGATAATCCTGCGGCGGCTGTGTGGTGCTCGAGCGGCCGACGATCAGCCGCGTCGCCGCTTCGTCCATCTTGGCATTGTGCGAGAAGCCGGTCTCGGTCAGGCGCCGCGGTTCGCCGCCCGTATCAATGGACGTGCCATAGACCTGCCATTCGAGCGGCGTGTCCTTGTTAGCGAGGATCCAGGCGAGACCTCTGCCCTCGTCGACGCCCAGCAGCGACTTGACCTGCCATGGCCCGCGCGTGAGCTGCGTCCACTGGCCGTCGCGCCAGCGATAGAGATGGCTATAGCCGTCCCGCTCCGACGACCAGATCAGGCTGCCGTCGGAAAGCGGCTTGAGGTTGTCGTGTAGGTTCAGCCAGGTCTTGGCTGTTTCGGTGAACAGGAGCGTGGCCCTGCCCGTCGCCGGATCGACACGGAGCAGGTCGAGACGCTTCTGGTCGCGGCTCTGGCGCTGGACCAGCAGCGCCGACCCGTCCTTCGTCCAGTTGACGCGAGCGAGATAGATGTCCGGATCCGGGCCGAGATCGACCTTGACCGGCTTCCCGCCCCGGACATTGAAGACATAGAGGTCTACACGCGCATTGGCGGTGCCGGCCTTGGGATAGCGCTGCGGATAGACGCGCGTGCCGTCGGCCCCGATCGCGGCGCGGGTGACGATCGCAACCGGGCTCTCATCGACGCGAGCGACGGCGATGCGCCGGTCGTCCGGTGACCACCAATGGCCGCGGTGCCGGTCCATTTCTTCCTGCGCGACGAACTCGGCCACGCCCCAGCTGAGCGTGCCCTTGCGGTCACGGGTGAGCGCTCTCTCCTTGCCCGCGGCAAGGTCAATCAGCACCAGATTCTGGTCGCGGACGAAGGAAACGAACTTGCCGCGCGGACTGACGGTGCCGTCGAGTTCGCTTGTCTCGGTCTGGGTCAGCCTGCGGACCTGACCGTCGAGGCCGGCAAGATAAAGGTCGCCATCCAGCGGCACGAGCAGCCGCTGCGCGTCCGAACTCCAGTCATAGGCGACAATGCCCTTCTGGTCGGCGATACGGGCGCGCTCGCGCTGCATGCGCTCGTCTTCGGACAAGTCGGCCCCGGTGCCGAACTTCTTGGAGTCGACCAGCATCCGCTCCGCGCCCGATGCGGTGTCGACGGCCCACAGGTCGAACCGCTCCTTCTCGTCCGGGCGGTTACGCAGCGAGGTCAGCCAGCGACCGTCCGGCGACAGCTTGACCAGCCGCGGCGTGGGTCCGGAGATCGGCGGGTTGCCGAAGATACGTTCGAGCGTGAGCGTCTGAGCCAAAGCAGGAGCTGCCAGAGAAAGCGCCGCGGCGGCGGCAAGGATGCGGATCATCCCTGCCCGCTAGCACCGGGAGGCCGCCATTGCGAGCGCAGCGAAGCAATCCAGGCGCTGGCACTGGATTGCTTCGCGATACTCGCAATGACGAACAGCTCAGAAGCGATATCCGGCCCTGAACCCGATCGTGCGCGGACGCTGCACGACGGCATAAGGCCGGTCGGTGCACTGGCCGCACTGCACGAAGCGGGTGATCTGCGCCCGCTCGTCGAACGCGTTCTGGACGAACAGCTCCGTGGTGAACTTCTGCCAGTTCGCGCCCACGGCGAAGTCGACGGTGGTCCAGCTGGGAAGCCGTCCCTGGGCAGCGGCGAAATCGACGCGGATGTCGGATGCAGCGCCGCCGGAATGCGCGACCACCGCCTGCGCATAAGGCCTCAGGTCGCCCATGTCCCATTCATAGCGTGCCGAAGCATTGGCCTTGAACCTGGGCGTAATCGGCAGCCTCGTGCCCTTGGGCGCAGTCACTTCGTTCGCCTGGCCCTGTGGTCCGGGCGCGGTGCAGGCGAAGGTCGGATCGTTGAAGGCGCAGAGATTCTGCTTGGTCTTGGCATCGGTATAGGCACCGCTCGCCGTCAGCGTCAGGCCCGGCGTCGGGTTCCAGGTCACATCCATCTCGATACCGTAGATGCGCGCGTCCGGTCCGTTCTGAATCACCGTGAAGCTGTTCTCGCCGAGATAGGAGAATTGGAAGGCTTTCCACTCCTGGTAATAGACCGCACCGTTCCAGCGCAGCGTATTGTTCCAGGTGGTCTTCCAGCCAAGTTCGTAGTTTTCGAGGAAGTCGGCACCATAGGGATCGATGCCCGCCCGGCGATTGATGCCGCCCGGCCGGAAGCCCTTGGAGACCGTCGCGTAGAGCAATTTGTCCTCGACGGGCTTCCAGGTGATGTTGCCGCGGTAGAGCACCCCCTCGTCCTTGGTGCGCTTGGGCTTGAGCTGGCCGCCCTCGACATCCGCGAGATTGGTGCAGGGCGTGCCCGGAATGACAGCCGGGAGCAGCTGTGGCGTTTGAGTGCTGTTGTTGATTACCTCGCGCAGTGTCCGGCCATCACCGACGAAGCAGCCGGCGACGCCGGTGCGCGAACTGCCAGCGGCGTTGAATGGGCTCGCCGTGAATGGCCGGCCATCATCCGGATCAATGCCGGGATTGCGGCCGAAACCGAAGAAGCCGATCAGCGTGTTGTCGAACTTGTAGCCGCGCAAGCCTCCGGTCAGCGTCAGGTTAGGAGTGATGTCGAAGCTCGCTTCGCCGAAAATCGCATAGTCGCGATCGACGCGCTTCTGCTTGGTCAGCCAAAGCGTGCCCGGATTGCCGTTGACCGATACGGCCGCGCCCAGATTGGCGACGCGGTAGTCCTGAAAGATGTCGTTGGACTGGCGCATGTAGAAGAGGCCGCCGACGACGCGGAAGGGCTGGTCTGACGGCGAGGAAATGCGCAGTTCCTGGCTGTGGCGCTTGAAGTTGTCGCTGCCCGCAATGATCTGCTGCGGCAAGATCGTGTTGCCGGCATTGTCCTGATAATAGAAATAGCCTGCGAGCCCGCCATAATCCGCATAAAGCTGATCATAGGCTTCGGCATAATCGATATAGTCGCTCGATCCGTTACGCTTGCGGTGCATATAGGCACCGGCATAGGTCAGGTCCCAGTTGCCGATCTTGCCCTGAACGGTCAGCGCCGCCTGGTAGAAGCGGTCGTGATTGCGATCATTGTTGAACCGCTGGACTTTCAGATCGCCCAGGCTCTGGTCATAGCCAAAGGAGCCGCGGCTTTTCTGGTCCTGGCCGATGAGGCTGAGGGTTGCCGTCCAATCGTCATCGAGATCGATGCCCAGCGCCGCACGGCCGCCAAAGGTATCGACATCGTTGAAGTTCTTCTCGACAAAGGCGGCGTTGGTGGTGCTGAGGCCGCCGATAAAGCTGCGGGTGCCCAGAATATTGTCGATGTATCCCGCATCCTTGCGGTAGAAGCCGACCAGACGCAGCGCCGTTCGGTCGTTGAAAGGAACGTTGACGAAGCCCTCCAGGACGCCGCCGACGCCGCCTTTGCGGACCGTGTTAATCTCGCCATTCACTCCGCCTTCGAACCCAGCCGGGTTTGGCTTGTTCGTGATGATGCGGATCGTGCCTGCTTCGGACGAAGCGCCGTACAGCGTGCCCTGCGGCCCCGACAGCGCCTCAATCCGCGCGATATCGTAGATGTGGATGTCCAGCGTGCCGCCGATCGTGGTGATCGGCTGCTCGTCCAGATAGAAGCCGACGGAAGGCAGCGAGCCCGAATGATTGCCGTCGCCGCCTGAGGCGACGCCGCGGAAATAAACAGTGGTGTTGCCGGGCGAGCTGGTCTGGAACGACACGCTGGGCAGAAGCTTGGTATAATCGTTGAAGCTGGCGACGTTCAGCTGTTCGAGTTTCTGCGTGCCGAGCGCCTGGATGCTGATCGGCACATTCTGCAGGCTTTCCTCCCGCCGCTGCGCGGTGACCACGATGTCGCCCAGATCGGCGTTTTCGGCAGCGGCTGCCGTCTGCGACGGCTCCGGCTGTGCCAAGGCTTGGCCCGCCAGCATCGAGCTGCCGAGCAGAGCGACCATCAACGGAGTCCAATTCTTCCGGCGCACAATCTCTTCTCCCCACCGATACCGGCCCAGGGGTGACGCTCGTCTGGTTTCAGAACTTCGTCAAAGGGGAACGGCGGAAATCCGCCACTTTCACGGCTGACTGTTGCGCTTATGCAACGGTCAGCCGAGGTGGGACCGCGGGATAGTCACTGAGCACGTCGCCGAGCGCGTCCTTGAGCTCGCCAAGCCAGGGTTCGTAGGGCTTCCAAGGTTCCAGCCCGTCCCGGTTGATCGGGCGCCTGACCTGTTCGGAGCTCGCCGTCCGCACGGCACGGTCGGTCTCCCAGAAGCGCAGGCAGCCCTCCTCGAACGGCAGCTGCATGGCGTCGAGCAGCGCCCTTATCTCCGCCTCCGTATGATCGACCAGCCGCTCATAGATGATGCGGTGGATGTGGCCGGGCAGCACCCGATCGAAATGCGCCATCAGCTCGACATAGCTGGCATAATAGAGGCCGACGTCGCGCAGTCCGTAGGTAAAGCTCTGGCCGCGCGCGAAATGCTGCTTGAAGTTGGAAAAGCAGCTGGCGAGCGGATGGCGGCGGGCGTCGATGATCTTTGCATTGGGGAGGATCAGGCGGATCAGCCCTACATGTGCCCAGTTGTTGGGCAGCTTGTCGATGAAGAACGGCCGATCCGTCTTCCGCTGGATACGCGTGCGCTCCAGATACTCCTCGCCAAGTTTGCGGACCTGCTCGGCGGTCAGCTGATCGACCGGCGTATCACCCGATCCGGTGCGCGCCGCTAAGGCGGGGATGTCGGGCAGCTCCATCGTGCCTTCGACCTGGCTGTGGCTGGCGAGGATCTGCTCGATCAGGGTCGAGCCGGCGCGCGGCATGCCGAGGATGAAGATCGGATCGGGCGCGGGGCAACCCCAGCCCTGCCGAGCGGCATAGAACGAAGGTGTGTAGATCGACTTGGCCCGCCGGACCTGCTCGTCCGTGTCCTCCGGCGCATAAGGAAGCTGCTCCCGGCGGATGGCGTTTCCACGGACGTAATGACCGAACGAGGCTTCGGCCGAACCGCGGTCTTCCAGTGCCTTGCCGAGCGCGAAATGAAGGTGCAGCCGGTCCTCGTCGCTCAGGCCGGGGCTCGCCAGTGCAGCCGTCATCGCGGCAACATCCTCATCGGCGAAGCTGACCGTCTTCAGATTGGCAAGGCTCCACCAGACCTCGCCCAAGCCCGGCCGAATGACGATGGCGCGGCGATAGGCGGCGATCGCCTCCGCTTGGCGGCCGACCGTCTTCAGCACATGGCCGTAGCTCATCCAGATTTTCGGTTGATCCGGAGCCCTTTCCAGCACCGCTTCGTAGAGGGCGATGGCTTCATCGAACTCGCCGAGCCGGGCCGACGCCGCCGCCTTCAGGTTCGCGTGTGTCGGGTTGTCCGGCTCTTCGGCGAGCAGCCGGTCGAGCTCAACGAGCGCCTCGTCCGACCGGTTCTGGCGGTGCAGCACCGTGGCGAGATTGGCGCGGGCCGGACCAAAGCCGGGTGCCAGCTCGAGCGCCCGGCGCAGCAAGGCCTCGGCGTCCCGGTAACGTCCAAGACGGCCCGCCAGCTCGGCCATCATCCGGATTGCCGCGACATCGAACGGATCGTCCTTCAGCCTTGGCCGGAGCAACTGCTCGGCCCGACGGAGATCGTTGGCTACCATTGCCGCGCCCGCCTCCATCAGCTGAGGATCGGAAACGGACGCCTCGATTGCGGCCAGCTGCAGCCGTTCCGCCTCTTCGGAACGTCCAACGGCCCGTGCAGCGGCCGCGGCGCGGCGCAAGGCGCGGGGATCAGGAGCAAGTGACGGCGATCTCAGCATGCGCAAGGGTGTGCCGAGATCAACCAAACTGCGCAATGGTAGGCGAGATGGGTGGCGCTGCGATGGATATGCCCCGAAACTGGTCAGGCCCCATTGCTCAGCAACAGCTCAATCGGCGGGCGCCTAACCCCGTATTCCTTAGCAGTACCTACGAAGAGGCAAGTGCAGGTACTTTATTAGAAAATGGTGCTGCCGGTGAGGATTGAACTCACGACCTCAGCCTTACCAAGGCTCGTGGGTCACGCGCAATAGGACGCAACGTGACGCAGCAGGTCTAGTTTTCGGCCCTGCCCCAGTGACTTATACCGCAACAGGGCACCCAGAGGCGCAACGAGTTCCCGTTGGCGTGCTGAGCAGGTGCTGAGCGGGATGACCAGCATGAGCACGAGTTCAGTGGCCGCGCGGGAGCGCAGGCCGGCGATCAGGATAAGCAAGAAGACCGTCGACGCCCTCCCCCGCCCGGAGCACGGAAAGAGAGAGGTCCACTGGGACGAGAACGTAAAGGGGTTCGGGGTCGAGGTCACCTCCAGCGGCCGCCGGACCTACGTGCTGCACTACAGGATGGGCGGCCGCAGCGCGCCGTCCCGCCGCTACACCATCGGTGCTCATGGCTCGCCCTGGACGGCCGAGACGGCGCGGAGCCGGGCACTCGACCTCCTGGCGATGATCCGGACGGGCACCGACCCGCTCGCTCACATCCGGCTCGTCCGGGACGCTGGCGCACGGGAGGAAGAGGCGGACCGCACCCTCGCGTTCGGCGCCTACGCCGACCGGTTCATCCAGCGCCACGTCGTCGCCAACGACCTGCGCAGCCGCAAGGACATCGAGCAGACCTTCGACCGCGATCTGAGGCCCTGGTTCAAGGACAAGCGCGTCGACCGGATCACGAAGCAGGACGTCAAGGCGATGCTCGCCCACGTCGGTGAGCGCAGCCAGCCGGCCGCTAACAAGGCCTACAAGTGGCTATCCCGGCTGTTCACCTGGGGCATCGACAAGGACGTGCTGGAGACGTCGCCGATGGCGGGCGTCAAGAAGCCGTTCAAGGAAGGGAAGCGCCAGCGGTTCCTGCGCCGTCCGGAAATACGGGCACTCTGCTCCGTCCTCCCTCAGCTGATCCCGCAGTTCTGCGCGCTCTACCTGCTGCTGCTCCTGACAGGGCAGAGGCTCCGGGAGGTGGCCGGGATGCACTGGTCCGAGATCGACCTCGAGACTGGCGATTGGCTGATCCCCGGCTCGCGCACGAAGAACAAAACACCGCATCTCGTGCCGCTCTCCAGGCAGGTGCGCGCGGTCCTCGAGGCACTCGCCCCCCCTGAGAGGCGGACAGGTCTCGTGCTGACCACCAATGGTCGGAGCCCGATTAGCGGGTTCAGCAAGGCCAAGGCGCGGATGGACGGGATGATCGGCGCCAGCATCGTCGAAGGCTGGGTGGTCCACGACCTGCGACGGACCTTCTCGACGATGTGCGCGGAGTTGCGGATTCCGCTTGAGCACGTGGAGGCCACGCTGAACCACATTTCCGGATCGCTTGGAGGCGTCGCGGGCATCTACAACGTCTACAGATATAGGGCCGAGAAGCTTAAGGCGCTGCAGCGGTGGGCAGATCAGGTCGAGCGACTTGCCGGACGCCCGCCAGCTGCCCTTCTGTCCACGATCGACGCCTGAAGTCCGCTTCGCCACCGCCTGTGACAGCTCTGGCTTTCGGCGGCCGGCGAAGGGCAGCGAACCTACTCAGGTATGTCGCAGCGGCGCTGCACTCCCCCAAGGCAACGCGGACGATGCCTCGTCAGATCGCTGCATCGAACTCACGAGCGTCGATTCCCCAAGACGCTCAACTGCAGCGAGAATCGCTGCAATCCCAGCATCACTTTCGTAGACGCTACTGTGCCGCAAGCCGGCGCCGCTCACAGGCGGCAGCTGAATGACCTGCCACTCACCGGTCGGACAGGGCTCCGCCGCGACTTCGACGAAAACGGAACAGATCAGCAGTTCCCAGCCGATGGCGACCATGCCGGAAAGGCTCGCCAGAAGAACGGCTGGCAGAAGGAGGAAGCCGGCGATCAGCCCGGCGGGAATGGTGATCGGCCAGGCGACCGCCAGAACCCACATCCGCGCACGGGCAAGCTTCAGCACCTGGGCGGTCAACACCAGCAGCATGCCAGCCATGCCGACGACAAGCGCGAGCAGGGCGGCGGCGTAGAGCGCTTGGGCCTGCGGTCTGACCGCGGCCGCGTCCGCAGATGCGGCGTTGATCGCCGTAAGTGCGAGAAGCACACCAAGTCCCAGGAGCAGTGTCAGCCCGGCAAGAACATTCGACCTGTTGCGATCCACCAGCCTGATCAGCCAGTCGACCGTCCTATAAGGCCAGAAGGCTATCCGACCCACAGTCCAGTTCATCAATGAGAGGGTCGCGATAAAGCCACTCGCCTCGTCGGAGGGGCTCCGGACGAATACCAAGCGTTCCGGGTCAAGTGCTCCATCGGGCATCGACCCGGCTACGGCGTCGCTCAGGCTCCGGGCGCGAGCGAACCAAATGGGCGCGAGGATCAGGGCTGCGGCGACGGCGCCCTCCTGCCAGGCTTCTGAAGCGCCGCAGAGCTTGAGGATGAGGATGGCAGGGGCCGCCAACGCCACGAAGAATGAGGTCAGGACAGTCATCTCCTCGCCCGCGCCAAAGCTCCGCCGCAACGGCGTCAGTACCGGAGTCGCAAGGCAGATAAGCCCGTCTGTCAGGAGCGCCTGAGAGAGCCGCATGGCATCCAGCGCTACGTTGCCGCCGTGACTATGACCGATGACGATGTGCCGGGCGCGCGGAAAGCGCCGAGCCACCTCAGTGAGGTCGAGGTGCAGATCACGAGCCGCAGCGCGGCGCGCGCCGATGGAGTTCCATCCGCTCCACTCGAAACGACGCACCAGGATTCCCTTACCGGGACCCAGACTAAGCGCTCGGCTCAAACTGGAGTCCGGCATCGTCCAGGCGGCCCTGCGCGCGAAGGTGCCGTGGACGAGCGTCACCAGGAGGGCGGGCTGCTCGACCGCCGTGAGAGCGAGATGCGCTGGCCGACGCGTCCGGATCAGGGAGGCCAGCCGAATGAGGAACTGCGTCAGAACACCGATTACCAGCAAGACGGTGAGCGCGACAGCGACCCCTGTGAGTGTCCAAGCTGCCACTAGTTCCTCCCGAAGCCTTGCTTGGCGCGAAGAGCCGATCAGCTCAAGGACAGATCGCCGGCGGCGCAGAACCCGACCTGGATGCCGCAGAACCGCAATCTCGCCGCGGCGAGGGCGCGGCCGATCTGGTTCTCGACCTCGCATTTCCCGATCGTACGTACCCAAGGGGGAAGATGGACCCATTTTGGGTGCAAAAACCTCGCAGCGAATGGACTGGTCTGATGGGGCGCCCTAGGCTCACGCCGATCGGGCCGAACTAAATCACTTGCGGACCATCCCGCCCAGTGGATGCGCCGCTGTGCAGTAGCAGGGGGACAGTTCCATGACCGATGCCTATCGTCTCGAGCTTCCTGCGGCCCTGCAGATCAAGGGTCCGCACAATCTACGCAATGCGCCAACGGCCTATTCATTCAGTCGCAAGCGAACCATCTCCGACGATGATTTCTGGAAGGCGGTGCTGAGAGACTGCGGCGTCGATGAGACCATGATCCGGGCTGAACTGGCGAAGCGTCGACGTGAACTGTTCGAGGCGGCCTGGTTCGGAAAGGGTCCTCGCACTGACAGCGATGTGCTGGAGCGGCACATCCACGACGATCTAGACCAGCGGCCAGCCTACCTCCACGATCCAAGCACCGTGTACTCGACCAAGGTCGGCGATCAGGTCGAAGCCAAGCAGTTCATCTTCGGCCGTACGCAGGAAAGTCGGAACTTCCGCACTGCTCCTGTCGCCACGGGGGTCATCAGGATCGAAAAGGGCTGCGTGCTCCACCTCCCGACCAGCCAGGGGGAGGATCGCTGGTACCTTCCGCTTGGTCTTGCCGATGACAACACGGTCAAGCCGGTCCTCAAGGCAGAGCTCATTGGAAAGCCCGACGAGACGTGGAGCCGCATCGTCGAGCTGGTTCAGGTCTTCTATGCGCCCGCATCGGACACGGCGGCCGATGCCGCGGATCGGGCCCAGGCAGCGGCGAAGCAGTCCTTCACCGCCTTCGAGATCATCCGAGCCGACGCCGCTCTCATTCACAAGCAGTACAAGAGGCTGGAGAAGGAGAAGAAGCTCGCGGATGCTCTCGCCAGCCGGGCCGAGCAGCTCATCGCGCCCACTGGCCAGCTCTCGAGTGCGCTATTCGAGACCATTCCCGCGCTGAGCGCCCAGTACAGGTCGCTCGTCGCCGCGCAGCCGGAGGTCGACGAGCTGCTCATCAGGCTCGCCGATGCCGCCTCGGGCCTCGGCTACAAGCTGGTCGTGCTCACTCCGGAACCGATGACGTACTACGAGAACAACACCGGCGCGGCCATCAATGCTACCCTGCAGCCCGGCGAGCTCTACCGGGCCCAGCAGCGCACAGTCAGCTGGAAGACCAGCTATGAGGAGAAGGATCACTACACCCGGAACTTCTGGGGCAAGAAGAAGTGGCACTACCGCACCGTCTGGCAGACGCATGAGCGCACCTTCACCTACTACGAGCACGTCGTACCGGATTACGATCCATGGGTAGAGGCCGCGGACCTCTACCGGGCGCAGGGCTATCAGGTGTTCCTGCTTCGGCCCGGCGCGGGAGGGATGGCCACCCTCGACGGAACTACCCTCCAGGAGATCCATCGTCGATGTCTCGCCAGCGAGGCGTTCCGTTCAAAGTGCATCGTCGGCATCCCCTTCTACGAAGAGACGGTGATCGGCGAGCGGATGATGATCGGCTACCGCCTGGTCTTCCGTCCGGTCGCGCCGCTGATCAATGAGTTCTTCCCGAACATCGCCACAGAGGAGAAGCTCTCCTATCGGCTCGCCTGGACCGGCACCTCACTCGGCGAGCTGGTTGCATCGATTCCGCTCGCCCCCGGCGAGGAACGGCAGGTGACCATCACCGCTACACAGAAGTACACCACTTCCCGATCGATCAAGACCAGCTCGCTCGCCGAAGTGACGCGTGTCGACCGCCAAGATTTCGAGACGCTTTTCGAAGCCGAAGTCCGCAAGGAAAAGGAGACCACCCAGTCCGCCGGCGGGTCGGCAGGCGGTTCGTACGGTGGCTTCTCAGGATCGGCAAACTTCTCAACCTCGACGACGACCAAGGACATGAGCCGTCAGCTCAACCGTTCGGTCGCGCGCGCCTCCCAGGAGGTCACGCGCAAGAACAAGGAGAGCGTAGAGGTATCGGTGACCGAGGAGCGCGCAACCGACACGAGCACGAGCACCAGCTTCAAGGTGAAGAACATCAACGTCGGCCGCACGCTCAACATCAACCTCTTCAAGGTTATGAACGACTTCGACGCCAACCTCGTACTGGAGGACTTCGACTTCCACGTCGAGGCGGGCCCCTACCTTGCCGAGCTCGAGGAGTTCCGCGAGGAGAAGCTGTTCACGCGCTCCGACCTCTCCGACCTGTTCTCCTATCTCTCCGAACCGGGGGTCTTCCCCTACGACATCTCGCAGATCGCCGACTCGTTCTTCACCGCGTTCACCAGGCGGCTGGCTTCGTCGATCAAGGCTGAATACCAGGAGCCAGACACCGACCCCTCAGCCGAGGCGCTCAAGACGGAGGCCAACCAGGCGAAGAGCCTCCTCGAGAAAGGCATGCTCTTCGCCAGCTCCGATACTGGCGAGTCGTTCTCGACGACCACATTCCCGGCCGTCGCCTCCAAGATGCTCAAGGAGCAGTCAGGGGAAGCCGGCGACCTTGACGTCAGAAGCCTCCTGGCCCGTTCCTTCTCTACGCCGAACATGATCAAGGATGGACTGGTCAACGTTATCTTCGAGCCGACCTCATTCTCCTACGACTCCGGCGCCCTCCATGCGGACGCTCAGGTAGGCCTGATCGCATCTACGGAGCAGTTCTCGGAGCGCATGCGGGAGCTGGAGGAGAAGGGAGCGGCTGCTCAGCACGACCTCGTGCACGCGCGGGCAGAACTCCTCCGAGCCCGAGCCCAGGCGCATCTGGCTCCGAAGTCGTCGGATGGCGGCAACGGCGGCTAAGGACGTGGAGACGCGTCATACCGCGGATAATGCCGCGACCAGCCACCCCCGCACGCCACCGGAAGTGCTCGACTACGCGTCCTCGGTCCGTGACGAGAACGCTCCCATTTCGCTTATCAGAGCCAGGCAGGGGAGCGGAAACGCGTGCTGGATCCCCGCCGAGGAGCCCGCCAGGATCGAGGAGGTCCTCAAGTCGATCGTACTGAACGAGACCGGCGTGTCCGTCCGGCGATGGGCGCCGCTTCCCGGGCCGCTAGCCCGGGAGATCGCCGAGGCGCGGCAGCTCTACTGGGACAGCATCGCCACCATTCGCCAGGACTGGATCAAGGGCGGCAGCGTAGTGGACGACGCCATCGCCCGACAGCTGAGCGAGGCGCGGCTCGCGTTCCGGAACAGCATAAGATCGCGATACCCAACGACCGGGATCGCAGCCGAGGTGGCCGATGCAGCTCGCGGGGGGTATGCCGGCTATGTCGCCAAGATCGTGCAATCGCGGGAGGCCAAGCTCGCCGCGGGGGACGCATCAGGCGCGATCGCGAGCGTCTTCAGGTCCAACGCCGCCGCCGACCGGCTCGCAATCGTATCAAAGACAATGGCCCCGGCGCTCAAGGCGCTCAGCTTCGGCAGCACGATCGTCACCGCAGCGGAGATCCCCTACCGGCTCTACGAGCTGGATATCGCGACGACACGCGAGGAGCAGGACCGGGCGCTCCAGAACCTGTCGAACGCCACCGCCTCAGCCGCGATCGTAGCGGTCTGCATAGTCCTCGGGGTCAGCACTGCCGGGCTTGGCCTGCTGACCTGCGGAGTGGCGCCAGTCGCGGCCGGGTTCTACGCCGGCGACGCCGCGCTGTACGTCAGAAAGCTCATCAAGTGAGCAGAAGACCGGGACGGATCATCCCGAACACTAGAGGAGAGGCGAGATGCCAATAGTTCCTGAAACACGTCCGCGGCTCAGCTATTCCGAGCTTCTGCCGAAGGTGGAGGCGGCCGGCCTGCGCGTAGCGGATCACCCCGTCTTCGTAGCCGGCATCCGCGGCTACTATCTCCAGTCGATGGGCAATGCTGACAGGAACGACCGCGGCATCTACGACGACGCCCTCTTCCTTGTCTCACCAGCGTTCTTCGGAGCCTACAATGCGAACACCGACCCGTCCGGCCGTCGGCCGGGCACCGGCTTCGGTTCCAAGAAGGGTATGGCTCGCCTGAAGCCCGGAGTGTGGCTTGCCTACCGGTTCGACAACCATGCTGGAAGCGGTCCCGCCTATCCCGCGCTCTGCCAGCGTGCGGGCGACGTCACGGTCATCCGGGACGGCATCGACGCGGACTACGAGCATACGGGTCGCTTCGGGATCAACATCCATCGTGGTAGTCGCACCAGGACCTCGAGCCTCGGCTGCCAGACCATCTGGCCAGCGCAGTGGGATAGCTTCATCACCTCCGCCCAGGATCAGGCCAGGCGCTTTCACGGCACCTCATGGAAGCGTGTGACGATTCCCTACGTCCTCCTCGAACAAGGATGAGGCCGTCCCGAGGTCGGGCTGCGGAGGTGACGTGCTTCAGTAGGTCGATCACCGCGCCTTCGCAGTTCGACCCTCAACCCGCGGCTGACGGACAGGCAATCATGAAGATCGTTTAGCGGCCTCAGCGGTTATCCCGCTAAATCCGTGGATGAAGGAGTCGGCCTCGCATTGTTGGGCTGGCGCCGGGCTGATCAATCTTCGTCAGACAGCTCCAGGTCAAAAGCCCCTGGCAGTCCGTGCGCACGAAGCTGATCACGCAGCTCCCTGAAGCGCTCCACGCGACCGGTATTCAGGCATGCGCTTGCAAGGAGCATCCTCGCGCCCTGATCTCGCGGTCGTTGCCGCAGCACCTCTTCGAGCAGCGCCACTGCATCTTCCGGTCGATCTTGTGCCATACCGACCGCGGCTGCCGCTGCGAACGTGTCTGGATCATCGGGTGACGAGAGCCGTAGCGACCCGAGCAGCCTGCACGCGTCTTCGGTGCGGCCATGTCGCAGGGCCGCCTCGATGAGCGTCCTCGTGACGGCGGGATCATCACCTCCATCCGCCTCGATCAAGCGATGAACGACCTGCTGCTCGTCCACGAGCATATCGCTCACGGCCTCCGGCGGCACGAGCATCGACATGCTGGACAGCTGCCCGATACGCCGCCTGAGCCGACGCACCAGCTGGTTGACCTCAGTCGGCGTGCCGTCGAGTGCAATCGACCAGCCCGGCTCCACCGGGCGCATCCAGACACGCATCTCTGAAGGTGACGGGACGCCGCTCTGCACGGCCTCCATCATCAGCCTGCGGGAAATGACAGCCTCTGGAGGGACGGGCACATAGCCTGCCTCTTCGAGCTCGACGACGGCAGACTGATCCCGCGCAGCCGAACCGAAGACGGCCAGAAAGACCGTGCCGGCCCCGATCTCGCGACTATTGATCCGGGCGGCCTCCATCGTACGCGCCATCAGCCGATCCAGCTTCTGATCGGCGACCGGCGTCATACGCACGCGCTCCTCGCAGCCTTGGCAGCGATAGCACTCCCCATCGTCGCGCTGCGTCAGCATGTTGGCGGAGCAGACCGGGCACCGGGCGAACACGAACGGCCGCGACCGCGTGCTTGCGCCGCCCATCAGTCCCATGCTGTGCACGGAGATTTCGGCGGCGGCCTGCGCAAAGACCTCCGGGTAATCGGCCGCGTCGAATGCGTAATAGAAGTCGAAGAGGGTCGACCCGTCTACGCTCGAGTAACGTGCCTGGACGTGCGGCACGAGGCCCTTCCGGACCGCAGCGGAGTACTCCTTCCTGTCCGCGTCGGACCGCTGATCCGCGGCTCGGGACCCGTCATCACCCAGCCCCGAAGCCTCCTCACCGACCATCTCGGCGGTGCGATCATTGGAGACCTCATCCTCCTCTACGACGGCCGACAGGGCGGCGCCTTCTTTCTGACCGGCGACCGAGCTGGCGAGTGACACGGCTTCCTGGAACAGAGCTTCCGCCTCGTCGCTCGGCAGCCCGTCTCGAAGTACGCCGAGGAGCTCAAGGACATGCTCGCGCCTGTCGAGCAGCATGTTGCACGCAAGTGTACGGACCAGCCACTCCGGGGACTGGTGACCGAGTCCATATGCTGCGTCGAGCGACTCAATCGCGGACCCGACGTCCCGCAAGCCATCCATCAGCAGGCCACCGAGGAAGACGCGATAAGCACCGTTTCTTGGCGCCAGCTGAACCGCTCGCTGCATTGCGGCCACGGCCTCCTTCGACTGCCCTCCACGCGAGAGGGCGTCCGCCAGGATCGCCCAGGCCTCCGGCGAGTCTGACTGCCTCGAAGTAAGCTCGCGAAGGATGTTGACTGCCCGCCCTGTACTCCCCTGCTCGAGAAGGGTCGCGGCGTAGTTGCCGCGAAGCATCAGCTGCATCTCACTTGAGGCAGCGGGGATAAGGGCTTCGTAGACAGCGCGCGCATCCTCGAGCCGGCCGAGGCGCTTGTAGGCAAGGGCCATTTCGTTGGCGCCGCGCGTGCGCTCGTCGCCCTCGGGCGCGTCCACTAGAAAGGCCTCGAGATCGACTAATGCCTCCTCCTCCCGCCCGGCGAGGCAGAGCGCTGTTCCGCGCAACCGGAGCAGATCCCCCGCCATCTGGTCGGCGGGAATCCTTGAGAGTACTCGCAGCGCTCCTTGGCCATCACCCCGCTCGAGAAGAGACCGCGCGCGCACTGTCAGCAGGCGAACGTCGCCAAGTACGTCGTGCCTCGCCACGCCCGGCGCGAGGCTCGTCAGCAGGAGTACGGGATCCAGCTCGTTGCAGATGGAGTGAAGCATACGCTGCACCATGGTCATCGAAGACGGCCGATCCTCCGGCCGCTTCGCCAAGCAACGGGTGGCCAGATCTGAGAGCGCTCGCGCCAGCGGCTCTGCCTCCCTAGTCACGCAAATCGGCGGTGACGTCCTATGCATCGCCGCCAGCTCTAAGCCACCGCCAGGCCGGGGGTCGAAAGGCGGGCGCCCAGTCAGCATCTCACAGAGCGTTGCGCCGAACGCATAGACGTCCGAGGCCGGCGAGGCGACCTCCGGATCGTCCCAGCACTCCGGCGCGAGATACAGAGCTGTCCCTTGAGCGAGGTTCGAAGGACCTGCGTGCGACAGCAGGCGGGCGGCGCCGAAATCAGCGACCTGAGCAGTTCCGTCGGGTAGCAGGAGGACATTCCCTGGCTTCAGATCGCCGTGCACGATGCCAGGAAGCAGGCGGTCGCACCCGGCCATCGCGGTAGCGATCTGAAGCGACAGCGTCATGCATCGATGACTCTCAAGCCCGGCGCCCGATCTAGCGATCTCGCCCGCCAACGAAGGGTCGCCCCGGTCAGGCGAACGGACCGCCGGCATCATCAGATGAGGCTTACCGTGTGCGTTGAGTACGTCGATCAGCGGCAGGACGAACGGGGCGCCGGAAACCTCCAGCCAGCATGACGCCTCGGCCTCCACCGCCGCCTGCATGCCCGGGTCGAAGAAGTAGCTCTCTTCGAACGTCTTCAGTGCAAACGTGGGCTCGAGGGCGCCTTCCTCCAGCGAACAGAGGTGGACAACCCCCATGCCACCACGACGGGTCTCCAGTACGTGAGCTACGAGGCCTTCGTCGAAGTTGATCAGCTGCCGGCGTCGGCGCTGCGCTCGAGCGACATCGATCCCGCCGATGGTCGAGCGAATTCCGCGCCTGCTCACCTCGCCGCGCCCCCAATCGGCGGTCCTGCGGGTGTCCGCGACAGCTTCGCGGCGCTCGGTCGAGCGGAACGGGTGGCATCGACGAAGCGGTCGAACCCGGCGTCGCCCAGGAACTCAGCGAGTTGGCGCACCGTCCCTGACGCACGATCAGCGAGGATCGCAAGAAGCAGATGCCGCTCATCGACAGCCTTGGCGCGCTCCGCAGCCGCGAGCTCGGCCGCCGCTTCCAAGTGCGCGTCCTCCTCAATCGGCGGTAATGCGTGCTCCTCCCCGGGCTCCGAGGATGATTGGGTTCGAACCGCCTCGCGCAGCCAGTCACGCACTGACTCGAACCCGCCAGGCTTCACGCCTCCCAGAACGCTGGCAGCGAAGCCGGTCTGCATCGAGAAGACCGCGTCGAGCTTGTGGAACGCGCGGAATGGCAGACCGGCGGTACTGCACGCCAGCAGCCGACGATCGAGGCGGCCGCGGAGCTCCGGTTCGATCCGCGGCCGCAGCTTGGCGCGCACCTGTTGGACGAAGTCGACTAGAAGCCGATGCTGTATGGCGTCAGCGTTCACCGGCTTCGCGATCGAGAAGTGGTTGCTGTCCGGGACCTTGTAGGGCTCGCCGAAGTAGGCGGTGGCGGAGAAAGGTGGCACGACCTGACGCCGGACCAGTCCAGGCAGCGCGATGAACACGTCCTCGGCCAGCTCCTTGCCCGAGATCGCCAATCTTCCGGACGTATGCAGGTTCTTGAACTCCTTGTCGAGGTCGGCCAACCAAGCATTCGACTGCGAGAAGCGAAGGGCGTCCGCCTGTGAGTGGCCCACGAGCCGCGCTAGAGGCGCCAGCACGTTCGCGTAGCTGGAGCCAAGGGATGGCGACGCGACCAGGAACAAGCCAAGATTGATGTCTCTGAAGTCATCGGCGCGCTCGACTAGTAGCTTGCGCGCGACGATCCCTCCCATGCTGTGCGCTACGAAGACAATGGTTCGGCATGCGAGGACGCCATCGAGGGCCAATCGCTCCTTTAGGTCGTCAACCGCGTCGCTGACCCGGTAGCTCCCGCTGAAGAAACCGGTCTTGTATGAGTACACGTAGACACCGGGGTCTAGCGCGCCCTCTTCCTGCAGGATCAGCCTAGGCCAGTAAGTGCCGCTCTCGTGCCGCCAGCACGCCCCTCCGGAGGACAGGATGCCATGGATGAAGACGATGACGGTATCGTCACTCTCGCGAAGCCATTCCCCCTTCATCGCCCACCGCCTTCGTTCCGTGAACTGGATCATCGCACCAAAGCGGATGAACGCAAGGGCGGCGCCGGCTGCGCTGCGGAAGACTACGCGAGACGATAGCACAGCATGTATCGAGAGGCATTTGGCGCCTCCCGAGGCCGATCCTATAACCTGTTCGGAGGTAGATCATGGAGCGGCGGGAAGACAACCGGGAGATGGCAGGAAGCGCCAGGCTGATGCGCATCGCCGAAGGCGAAGTGCTGGGACTGACGACGGAACAGGCGGCCAGGGCCCTTAACGTCAGCGTCAGAACGCTGCAGAACTACCGGGTGCTCGGGACCGGGCCGAGCTACGTGGAGATCGGGCCAAGAATTGTGCGGTACCTGCCGGAGGACCTGGTCTCGTACATGCGCTCCCGGAGAGTCCGCTCAACAAGCGAGCGTCGGACTTGATCGTGTTCACGTCGCCGAAAGGCCTCGGCAACGCAAACGAGCCATTCTTTCTACGCGAATGGCTGGCGTGTCCGTTGGTCGGCTAGGAGCAACTGGTCGACGAACCATGAAGGTGGGCAGTTCGGCTTCTCGCCGTCATCTACGCGAGTGCAGATCAAGGTAAGAAATCTATCACTCGCTGATGGCCATGAACAATTTTCCGCAGCCGAGCGGACTGCTTCATCTCAGCGAACATGCGCTACGGAACGGAGGTGCCAACAAGCCTCGACATACGTCACCTTTAGGAATCGCGATACTGTTTGACCCGCAATGGTCCTGCCCAGACTGCGAGAACCGAGCTCATCCGGGTGGTCGCACCTTTGCCGAAGTCGGAACAAGGTTTGCAGCGCCGTGGACCAGAATGCCCAGGCGAACCAAGCCGCCAGGTCGTTGCAGACCAGATGTAGGGCGTTCAATCAACGCCCGAAGAGCCTTCAGTTGTTGTCATGGCGCTGGAGAACTCGGCCCGATCACGCCCGGAAGATTCTTGGCGCGCACGAGGACAGCCCTAAGGCCGAAGTCGCGTTGATTGAGTTCCTCATTTGTTCTAGGCTGAAGGGCCAGATCCAAACCCGTTATAGGGGCATGGCGAGCTTGGCGTAGGCAGGAAGTCGATCCTATAAGGCATCCACCCCGGGGGTTCAAAGCGTATGTGGGACGGCAATTTAGCGGAGAGCCAGGTTGGCGTCGCGGCTCAACGCGGAGATGATGGCGGTTCGACACGTCGGTCGGTCAATCTGGACGCAAACGCCAACGCTCCCATCACCTTTGAGGTCGAGCGGGCGATTTTGACAGCACTCCGGGACGGGGCGAATCCATCCAGCGATCACGCCAGGGGTGCCGCCGCAAGGCGCATCCTGGTACAAGCCAGGGACGCGGTGGTCTCTTTGGCGGAGGGCGTCTTCGAGGACGGCGTGATCTTCACCTCCGGCTGCACCGAAGCGAACAACATGGTGCTGAACTCAGCCCGCACGATGGGCGCGACGCTTATCACCACGGTTGTCGAGCATCCCTCCGTCCTTGCACCCGCGGAAGCGCTGCGGTCCGAGGGGGGGTGCGTCCGATCCTTGGCAGTCTCGCCCGACGGGTTGATTGACGTCCGAGACGTCGAACGGCTCGTGAGTACCATCGACGGACCGATTATTATATCAGTTCAGACGGCGAACAGCGAGACCGGTGTCATTCAGCCGATCGCCGACATCGCCGCTCTGTGTGAGACGCGGCCAGACACTCTGTTCCACACCGATGCGGCTCAGGCGGCAGGTAAGCTCCCAATCAAGCTCGATCCAGAGTGTGGTCCGCACGCCGTCAGCATTTCCGGCCACAAGCTGCACGGGCCAATGGGCGTGGGGGCGCTGCTGCTCGCCGATGGTGAAGCGCGGATACGGCCCCTGATCCGGGGAGGTGAACAGGAGTCGGGAAGACGCGCCGGAACCGAGCCACTGTCCATGATCGCCGGAATGGGTGCCGCCTGCGCCCTAAGAGCAGCAAACTTCCAGAGCGACGTCGAGAGAATGAAGGCCTTGAGAGACCGGCTCGAGCACGGCATTACCAAAGTCGTACCGAATGCCAAGGTCAATGGGATTGGCGCGCCGCGGCTCCCAAACACGAGCAGCATTCGCTTCAGCGGCCTGGACGGAATGGCACTCGTAGCCGCTCTCGATGCAGAAGGGATCATGGTCTCCCAAGGATCAGCGTGCTCCAGCATGCGCCCTACCCCTTCGCACGTGCTGACCGCCATGGGCCTCTCCGAAGCCGATGCGTTCTCGACGGTTCGCTTCTCCGTGTCTCGCCTCAACTCACCAGAAGAGATCGATGCCGCCGTGGGCATAGTGGCCAAGGTGTGCCGAACCCTGGCTGCGTTCAAATGACCAAGCTCATCCGCTTTCAGTATGGGGGGCATGCGACATTCCCCGTCCGCTACGGCTGGCTACCCAAGGCGATCGAACGACTTGTCCGGGACAGCGGCTTCGTCGCGAACACCGATACGGCGGACGAACTTGGCATCGGCTCGAAGATGGTCGAGTCCCTAAGTTACTGGCTCGACGTCACCGGTCTGAGCGCACCCCGCGACACAAGCCGCACATCCGGAGGCGCAAGTCAGCTTGCTTGGACTATCTACCGGAACGACCCGTTCTTCGAATACCCCGGGACGTGGTGGTTCCTCCACCTGACAATGGCGCGGCGGGAGGGAACGGTCTGGTCCTGGTTCTACAACGACTACTCGGACCGCATCTTCGACCGCCTGGCCTGCACGGATGCCTTCCTCCAGCATACTCGCGCCCATGCGGTCAGACCGGCGTCTCCGGCGGCCGCGCAGCGGGACGTGGCCTGCCTGCTTAGCGCCTACTCCGCGCGCCCCGGGGTCGACGTTGTCGATCCCGACGACGTGGGGGCCTGTCCGCTCAGGGAACTGGGACTCGTTGTCCGGCACGACGCGGTGAGCCGCTTCGAGCGGGTTCGCAATCCGCACGCCATGCCGCTTGAGGCGTTCCTCGCCTCAGCCTCCCTTCTGGCGGCCGATCTGGGGAAGTCGTCCATTTCGCTGCGGGAGATGGCATCGGCCCGCATGGGACCGGGACGGATCCTCTGCCTCGGCCTCGACGCGATCGAGGAGCTGGTCGGCAGGATCGGACGGCGACGGTGGATGGAAGGGATTGCAGTCGAGACCCTGGCAGGCGAGCGTCACCTCGTCCTCCCCAAGCGCGACGCCCGCGCCTGGCTCGAGGAGCTCTATGGACGCATCACGAAGGTGGCTGCATGATCGAGGACAGCTTCTTCCGCTCGATGAGCCTTACCGAAGACCTCGGCGAGCCCCTCCGCTTTGCCCACTACCAGCCCACCCGTCGCGCCACCCCGGTTCTCGCCGCTGTCATGCAGGCCGGCAAGGCCACCATGGTCATCGCCCCCTACGGTAGCGGCAAGAGCCTGGCTGCCGGAGTGGCCGCCTTGGCCGTCCGGAACCAGCCTCAGGATCGCGAGGTGGTCGGCCGGATCATCCCGTCCATCGACGAAGTCGACCCAGAGCTCGGCCGCGAGCTGCGGGAGCGCTCGGAATCGTCCGACAAGGGTGCCGTGGTCGCCCTCTCCGGCTACGTCGCCGACCCTCTGGCCGCCATCACGGAGTCACTTGGGACGACCCGAGTCCCGCGTACGGTCGAGGGTCTCGGAAAGGCCCTGAGAGACGGTGGTTGGGACCACGTCGCCATCATCTGGGACGAGTTCGGGCGACATCTCGAGGGGCTCGTCAGCGAGGGACGGCCAGACGAGCTCGACGTCTTGCAGAGGCTGGCGGAGCGCTGTGCGCGGGCTTCAGGCCCAACCATGAGCCTGACCCTGCTGCTGCACCAGAACCTCCTTTCGTACGCCTCGCGTCTCAACGAGACGACACGCAGCGAGTGGAAGAAGGTCGAGGGCCGCTTCACAGTCGTCAGGATGATCGAGGACAGCCAGGAGATCTACCAGCTCGTCGGCCAAGTCGTGGCAGGACTTCGTCCGGCGGCTCCGAAAGAGAAGGTGCCCTCGGAGGTGGTCAGGCGCGTCCGCGAGGCGCGATGGCTGGACGGCGTGGAGGAACAGCGGCGGGTGGAGCAGGTGCTGGCCGACGCCCGCCCCCTCACCGCAGGAGCCCTTCAGGTCCTCCCGACGCTGGTGGCGCGGGTCGGCCAGAACGAGCGGAGCCTCTTCACCTTCCTGCGCGAGGTCGACCTGAGCCACACCATAGGCATCGAGGAGGTCTATACAGCCTTCGCCGACGCGCTCCGGAGCGACGTGGGGATCGGCGGAGCGTACCGGCGGTGGCTGGAGACCGAAAGCGCCAGATCCCGCGCGAAGGACACCCTCCAGCGCGAGCTCCTGGCAGCCGCCTGCCTGCTTCAGCTTGGAAGCAGCGGAGAGCGTTGCCGCCTTCCGCGCTCGGTGCTGGAATTATCGGTTCTTCGGCCCGGGATCAGCGACCGCACCGTCACAGCCGCTGTAGACGCCCTGCTGGACGCGAATCTTCTCCTCTGGCGCCGCCACAACGACGACGTCGCCGTGTGGCACGGCGCCGACATTGACGTTGCCCTGCGCGTGAAAGAAGAGCGTGAGCGACAGGCCATTGGCTTCGACCTGCGGCGGTTCCTTGATGACCGGTTTCCTGCTCCAAACCTGCGGGCGTCAGGCCACAACGCCCGCTTGGGCGTGAACCGCTTCTTTTCCGGCAGCTACGTCACTGCGGCGGAACTCGACAGGGGAGCACCCGAGCCGATCGAGCCGCAGGTGAACTATGTCCTGGCCCGCACCCGGATCGACATCGAGGCCGCCCGAGGCGCGGCAGAGCTTGCCGCACAAAGGGGGCGCATCATCGTCGTCCCGACGCGGCCACTCGAAGTGGAGAGCGCCGCGATTGAACTGGTCGCGCTCGAGGCGCTCAAGGCGGATCGGGACTTCGTCGCCTCCGACCCCATGGTAACTACCGAGCTTGACGAACTGCAGTCAGTTGCGTTCGAGCAACTCGCGACCCTGCTCCGCTCGCTTCTCGATCCCCGCGGCCTTACGGCGGAATGGTGGGCGGAAGGCAGGCGCCTCCCAGTATCGGGCGATCGTCCCGCATCAATGGCGGCGTCGGCGTTGCTGGACAGCTGGTACCGCCTGACCCCCGGCATTGCCAACGAACAGTTGATGCGGGACCGCGCCTCGCGGACGATGCAGACAGCGCGCGTTCGCGTCGTGGGCGCCCTGCTCGAGCATCACGATCGGGAACGGCTCGGCTACGATGCCGGGGAGCGAAGCGCCGAAAGCTCGATCTACCGCACCGTGCTGGAGCGGACCGGGCTCCATCGGAGTGGCGGAGCTGGTGGCTGGAGGATCGCGGATCCGGACGAGATCGAGGATGAGGGTCTCCGGGAGGCCTGGTCCGAGATCGCGTGGTTCTTCCGTTCGCCGACCACATCCCGAGGCAAGCCTCTGTCGCAGCTGGTGGAGAAGCTCTCCTCACCCCCACACGGTGTGCCGAAGGCGGTGCTGCCGATACTCATCGCGGCCGGGTACAAGCGGTTCGCCCGCACGGTGGCGCTCTACAAAGAGGGCGTCTACCTGCCCGACCTGCTCGGGTTCCAGTTCGACCAGCTGATCACCATGCCAGAAGGCATCGCTGTGCGGGTCGAGCAGCCGGACCTCAAGCTCATAAACTACCTGCGGGAGCTCAGCTACGCCTTCACGCACGAGCATCCGAGCGTTGACTCCGAGCTGTTCCGAACCGCCCACGACTCGATCATCCGGTGGCGAGCCGGTGTGCCGGACGGTTCCAAACGGACGCAGAAGCTAGACGCCGCCGCAAAGGCCCTGCTGCGCGCGATCGACGGCGAGAAGGACCCGGTCGACCTGTTTCTCGTGGCGATCCCACGCGCATTCGGGACGGTCGGGGCTGACAGCTCGATCATCGCCGCGCTCGAGCGAACCCGGATACAGATTGACGGGCTAGCAGACGAATTTGCCGTCGAGGCGATGACGACGGTTGAAGAGGCGTTCCGAGCTCACGGCGCCGCAAGCGGTCTCCTCGACGCCGTCAGGAATTGGGCCCGCTGCTTCGACTTGCGCGCGATGGACGCCCGTGGGGATCTGCGCATCAGCGACAAGGCAGTTCTCCGCAAGGCGGTGGAGACGGCCAATGGCCGCTTCTCGCCCAAGTCGTTCGCGGCATCGCTGAGCTCGATCCTGCTGCAGCGTGGGCTCGACAGGTGGGACGACCGGACCGCCGTCCATTTCCGCGCCGCCCTTCGAGAGACGCGCGAGCGCCTCGAGACTGCCGCCCTAGACACAGCGCAACCAGGCGAGGAGCTGAGGCCCATCATCAGCGCTCGCCTGACAGAGCTGCAGGCACTCCTTGAGCAAATCGATGCTGCTTCGGAGAATTCGACCTCCGGGATGAAGAACTGCGGAGGGGGTCTTTGAGCATAAGTGCCGTTCACATCGACGAGGCCCTTGGTGACACCGAGGCCCGCCACATCGTGCCAGTGTCCGGGGGCAAGGACTCATCGGCCCTCGCCGTGTACCTCCGGCAACGCAACCCCGAGGTGCGGTTCGAATACGTGTTCTCAGACACGGGGGTCGAGCTGCCTGAGACCTATGACTATCTCGACCGCCTCGAGAACGTCCTCGGCATCGAGATCCATCGGGTCTCCGCCATGGATCTGTTCGATGTCGCCGAGAAGCCTGGGCGCACTGCGTTCGACGTGGCGCTCTACGAGCACTTCGCGGGATTCCTCCCCAGCCCGAGGGCCCGCTGGTGCACCCGGGTGATGAAGATCGCGCCGTTCGAGCGCTTCGTCGGAGCCGACCGTGCCTATTCCTACATCGGCATCCGGGCGGACGAGAACCGATCCGGATATCTCGGCACCGGAACAGCTGGCGCGAAGCCCGTCGTCATATCGGAACGGCCAAACATCACCCCCGTCTACCCATACCGGGACGACGCGATCGATCTGGCCGAGGTGGGCCACATCCTGGAAAGCGCCGGTCTGGGCTTGCCGGAATACTACGAATGGCGGAGCCGATCGGGCTGCTACTTCTGCTTCTACCAGCAGATCGGCGAGTGGCAGGGGCTGCGCGACCGACACCCTGAGCTGTTCGAAAGGGCCAAGCGCTACGAGACTATGAAGCGGGGGCGCCAGTACACATGGGTCGACGGGAGGTCGCTAGAGGATGTCGAGCGAATGCCGCGGCGAGGGATCCGGGCCAAGGATGAGGACGGCTGCGCGATATGCCACCTGTGAGCAACGACAACCGCCTGATCGACTTCCTCGCCAGCTACGGCCCGGTCGCCACGTCGGACAGCCTGTCCGACGAGCACGTGCGCCAGGCACAGGCGGCGTTCGGGATGGCGAGCATCGAGACGGCAGCACCTCACCTCGAGGACGTCCGCTCAGAGCTGATCGGCCTGCCGGGTCGGAACGTAATCCTCACCGGGACCGCTGGCGACGGCAAGACCTACCACATCCGCAGGCTGATAGAGACCGAGTTTGCAGGCCAGCTCCAGGCATGGCCTGGTGACGAGTACGTGTTCGACCTTACGCTGCCGGATGGACGGCAGCTGCGGGTCATTCGCGACCTGAGTGAGATCTCCGACAGCAGGAAAGCGGCAGAGCTCGCGTCCTTCGCCGCGTGTCTTCTTGGAGAACGGAAGGACCGGCTCTACCTGGCGGCGGCCAACGACGGTCAGCTGCTGAAGTACTTCCGCGACGCGGCCGGTCAGGGCGGACCGGAGGCGGACCGCTACCGCGATCTCCATCGCCGCGTCACGGAGATGCTCCGCGCCGAAGCGGAGACCAGCGACGGACTTTCCCTGCGCCTGATCAACCTGAGCCGCACCTGGAGCGAGGCCACGGTCGACGCCATCTTCGACGCCGTCCTCAAGCATCCGGATTGGGATCACGCCTGCGCAGGATGCCCGTCCCTGTCTGAGCCGAACCCCTGCCCCATCCGGCTAAACCGAGAGCTGCTCCTAGACGGCGAACGCCCCTCTCCCTTCCGCTCTCGCCTCCGGCAGGCGCTGAGACTGGCAGCCTCGAACGACCAGCACGTTCCCGTCCGGCAGCTCCTGACGCTGGTCGTCAACATCATCCTTGGTGACTCGAAGGAGCCAAATCGGCCGCTGCTGGACTGCTCGACCGCCAAGCGAAGAGCCTCGCGGCGCGAGTACACCTTCACGAACCCCTACAACAATGCGGCTGGCCTCAACCTGCGGGACGACCGTCGGCGCGCCAATCGGGTGTTCAGCGTGTTCGAGGTTCTCGGCACCGGTCTGGAGACCAACAACCTCATCGACTCGATGCTGGTGCAGCGCGAGCCTGAGGACCTCCACGACCTCTTGTTCGCCAGCGAGCCGCTCTACGGCGCCGACCTGTTCGACCCACTCCGGCGGGACTACCTGGGCGGCGGCGGCGGCGATCCCGCTGTCAGGAACTTCCGGCGCGGACTGGAGGCGCAGCGGAGGCGCGCATTCTTCCGACTGCCCGAACATCCGCAGCGTGAGCAGGCGTCGCCCTGGAGGCTGACGATCTTCCATCACGGCGGCGAGTACCTAGAGTTGCTCGACGCGCTCGAAAGCAAGCGGCGCGACGTGACCGACCGATACACCAAGCAACTCGTCCGTGGCCTCAATCGTGCCCTCACAGGCATGATGGCCGCCGACGAGGACCGTTTGTGGCTGGCCGGAACGATCGGCAAGACCGATGACCCCGCCGGGCGAGTAAGCATCGTCGACGCAGTCGACCGCACTTCTGCGACAAGCCTGTCGCTCAAGCTGGCGCTAGACCCGGTCACCCGCCGGCCGGCCTTCGGGATCTCGCCTCCCGCATTCTTCACACACGCGAAGAATATGCCGCAGCTGGACCTCCGCCCCCTCCTGTTTGAGTACCTCATGCGGGTGGCGAACGGCAGCCTGCCGGCCAGCTTCTCCCGGCAATGCCATCAGGAGATCAGGCACTACGCCCTGGTTGCCGTGGCCGCCGTGCGAAGCCTCGTGGAAAGGGAGCCGGGACCGGAGGTCGTGCGCATGCTCGCACTCGGCACCCACGGCGAAATTCAGGCCAGCCGGATCGAGATCTAGCATGCCCAGCAGAAATCAGTCCCTGCACCTCGTCCCTGGCGCAATCCGCGTTCCCGAAACGCAGAACCTCAGCAGCGTAAGGCTCTGGGTCGAATACTCGATCTGGGGCCTGCTTTTCTATCACGATCAGTCGCCGTGGCTGACAGTCGTCGAATGCCTCCACATCTGCTTCGACCGTAAGCAGCGGGGCGAGCCGGTCTTCACGCTTGAAGCCCCGAGCGACTGCATGGAGCATGAAGTCGTCAACTATCGGCTCCGCCTCAACAACCGGCTGCGCCATCTGATCTTCCGGGACCGGGAAGTCGTGAAGATCGCCTCCGGACAGTCGGTCGACGACCGCACGCGCTGGCGCACATGGTTCGACACGGTGGCGCGGGACTACGAGGGGCTGGAGCTCGGCTACCTGAAGGATCAGTTCGATAGCTTCGGTGAGATGGCCCGTTCGGTGGAACTGCTGCGCACGGCTCAGATCGAGGCCCATTCAGCGAAGCGATGGACGTCCAAGCACCTGCTGCCGCTGGGTCCGAACATGCTATTCGCGGACGTGGACGCCGATAACTCGCTCGATCGCAAGTTCATGCGCCGCACGGGCGAGATGCTCTATCTCATGCTCAATCGATCCGCCGGCCGACAGAAGTTGGCAAGTCTAATCGACGCGCGCCTGCTGAGTTCCCAGGGGCCTTGGAACCGACTGGCCCGCAGGCTTGCAGGTGAGGACGAGCAATCGATCGGTGACACTCATATCGGCTATCTCCCACTCTGGACGCATCCGATATACGACCGCCTCGCTGAGGACTGGATCGCACTCCTCTCGCTGAAGAACATCCCGGTCGAGAATGTCCTGGATCCGCTCGAGCGGCTAAGCGGCCTTTTCCAGATCCTGTACATTCTGGACCGAGCGCAGGACGTGGTCGGCGATGGAGTGTCCCTTCCCCCGTTCTTCCTAGACATGGTCGGTGCCCCCGGGACCAATCCCATCCGGAAGCTCTCCGCCAACCAATTCAAGCGTCACCGATCCTTGCCTACGGACGCCGTCGGCGCCTTCATCGAAGCCTTCGCCGCATCGGACGAGTGGAAGGCCGTCATGGCGAGCGCCGCGGGTGGCAAGGAGGCCGCCGACCTGCTTTCGGAAAGGTTCATGTGGCGGCCGAAGCTCTCGTCCAATCCCGATCGGACACCTTCGCCAGACGAACAGCTCGCGGAGATGAGCAATCAGGCACAGAAGAGCAAAGGGCATTCGATCACCTCGACGATCTCCAACCACGCCAAGCACGTGGGCGTGCTCCGTGCCCAGCGAAGATCGGGCACCTGGTATTCGCCCAACGACGCTTTCCTGGAAGCGCTCGTCCTCGCCAACGTGACCTCGCCGATGGTATTCAGCGACTTCCTCAACCGATTGATGGTCCGCTACAACATCGTCATCGGGCCTGAGGAGGTCCGTAGCGCCTTCAACATAATGACCGGGGCGCTGCCCGCGCCGCTCGCCGACCTGAAGGAAAACGAGCGGCGGCTGGAAGAGCGCCTGCGGATACTCGGCTTCCTCGACCGCAAGTCCGACGACTGCGCATTCGTCATCAACCCCTTCTACGAGGCGGCTCCAGCCTCGGCCGGAGCCGAAGACTTTGTCGACGCTTGACCTCATAGGGCGCGTGGCGGCCCGCCGCCTGCGCGACGTACGCGATGGAGCGAAGGGGCGTGCGTTCTACTGCATGGTAGGGCTGGACGCAGAGGTGACCAGCGCCATCGCGAAGCGAGTCGCCGTGGATGGCGCCGCCGCGGGCGACGTCCAGGTCTTTGTCCACCCGAAGCTGGTCGTCGGCGATGTATCCCCCGCCTCCGAGTCAGACCAGACGGCGCCATGGCACCGGAACCATGCCACACCCGGGATCCGCCTGACTGTCTGCACGGTCCCGCCCGACATGGTGAAGGCGACCGAGCCAACATTGGCGCACAGCTCCAAGATCGACGAGGAGTGGCTGCTACAGGAGCCGGAGGTCTGGGCGGACGAGGGATTGGAGAACAGCTCGGACGATATACGACGTGCCTTCGCAAGAACCCTGCGAGGTATGCTGGACGCATGCGTTGTCCATGACGCGGGCACGGTCGCGGAGTTCGTCAGCTGCGTCGGCCGCGGCATCATCGACGGAGGCTACACGCCTGAAAGGGCGATCAGGGCTGCGATGCCTACGCTGAGGCTCCCACGCGACGGAGGCGACCCAAGGATGAAGGTGACGGAGTCACCGGAAACGGCGGCGCGCTTCTTCCGGAAGGCCGTCGAGGACGCGCAGCCCGCCCTTTATCTCCGAACGAAGGACGGCGATCCGCTCAACCGGGGCGAACTTCGGAAACGCCTGGAGTCGATGCGAGCGGAGGGCCTGCTTCCGCAGGAAGTAGGCGATGCGCTGACCGCCCTCGTCAACGACCGCGGCGTGCATGACGGTCAGTGGACCCAGAGCCAGCAGGCAGTGGCGGAACTTGGGTGGGACCGAATTGAACCGTTCTTCAGCGACACCAAGAGGAAGCCAAAGCAGTCGTTTGGTGAGGAGACCAAGGCGTTCTTCGACCGCCAGTACCCCGACACACTGAAGCCGACCGAGCAGGAGCTTCTCGCCGACCTGGCGAAGGACAGCCTAAAGCCCAGCGAGCTCGTCGACGACTTCTTCACCAAGCACCGCGCGCGGCTGCAGACCGAGCCCAGACTCTACAAGAGGTGGGAACGCATGGTGTTCCGCGCGCCGATCGAAACGCGCGATCTCGCCGAAGGCCTGCTGAGGCTGGCCCACCGCGCGTTTCCGGAGAATGAAGATGCCGAGGTCGAAGGCGTAGACAGGGTGCTGGTGGTGCGCCTGCGCGACTCGCAGAAGATGGACTTCTGGACCTCGGAGAAGAACACGCGCGTGCTGCGCTATCTGAGGGACCGATATCGCGGACTGCCGAAGCTGCTCGAACCACATACCGTGCTGGACTGGGGCAGATGCTGGACCGAGGAGTGGGAGAGCGGTCTTGAGGAGGAGAACGGCTCGACCGGGAAGGCGGCGACCGAGCTCGAGTTCGAGGCGTTCCTTGTCGCTCGGGACCAACTCGAGACCATCCTCGGCGACCGCTCGGTCAAGCCGCACGCCAATCGTGCCCAGATGGTCTGGAAGGCACCGGCCGAAGCGTTGGGCCTGTCCCTGCCGATCGACCTCCGTCACATCCGCCGAGAGGCGGCAGAGGAGCCGACACGGTTGGTGTCGGGCCGCATCCACCAGAACCGGGGCAGTCGCAGCGCAACCTCGACGACCGTGGACCTCGCGCAGCGGAGTTCCGTGACGGATGCGTTCGGTCAGAGCGACGGCCTGCTAGCGAACGTTGGCCGCGGCGATAACTGCATCGACGAGACCTTGCCAGCAGCCCTTCAGGCGATCGTCGACCAAGGGGTACTCACCTCAACCGCCGCCGACGAGATCAAGAGCGACTTCGATGCGTTCCTGGAACTCTACGGCAAGGCGATCAACGAACTCTTGCGGGGTGACGGGATCGGCGCACCGGCACTGCTCGAGCAGGCAGAGCTCTATGGGAAGCTGCTCGGGACCGTGATGCGGGTGGCGCCTGAGGAGGTCTGCATCCGCGACCTGCTCGTACCACTCACGTCCATCGGGGTCCTCGAGGTCGAGGGGGAGAGCCCTTCGGCCATCCTCACCGCATGGCACCCGCTTCGGCTTGCCGAGATCGCGGCGAAGGCCAGCCAGCTCGCACACTCGATCGCCGCTGTCGTGACCAGCGATGCGCAACAACGGGCGGGCGTCGAGGACTTCGTCAACGACCGCGTCTCGACGCTCGGCGGCACCTACTATGGCGACGTGGCAGTGATCAGCGGCATAGAGCCGCAACTCGTCGCCGAAACGCACGCGCTCGCGGACTACAGCCTGCTGGAGCCGATCTCAGGAGGCAACCAGCACGGCGTGACCGACGAGCCAGCCGATGCCGCTGTGGCAGCCTTCAACCGGGTGGCGAATGAGTACCTGAAGCTGCGCCCGCACGAGAAGGCCAATTTTTCAGTCGTCATCCTGAACGCCAATTCGGAGAACCTTCCGCTCGCGTTGGCGAACGGACTGTCGCGCCGCGTCGAGGATGATTCGGAGATCCGATGCGAGCTGGTTGTCACCGACGACGATCCCACTCGACTGCGACAGGTCTACGAACGGCAGAACCGGCGGATCAGCCAAGAGATAGACACGAGCCTCGCGAGCGAGGCGGCCCGGAACTTCCTGTCGCGGCTTCGGGTCGGGATCTTCAGTCCCGAAACACTCGCGAGTGAAGGTCTGAAGGGCAACGACGTGGTGCTGCTCCAGGACGTCATCGCGCGCAGCAGCAAGGTTCGATGGACCAAGGGGACCGCCGACAACGCGTCCTCGCCGATCGAGACGTTTGTCCCGACTGCGCGCTCCAAGCGCCGACCGTTCCGGCGGGGCAACACCACCTCGGCGCTATACCTCACTGCGCCGCGGCAGCCTGAACCCTGCCGGACCTATGTGGATGCGTTGCGCACAGTGAGCACGCGGGACGCCACGATCAACGCGGAGCCCTGGCTGCCAGTGCAGGAGGTCGAGTTCCAAGCAGGCGAGGTCAGCGAGATCCTCACCAAGGCACACGCGCTCGGGAACTGGGTCATGACCTTCGATCGGGTAGCCGATCGAAGGCTCATCGCCACCGATGAGCGACGGATCATCCGCTACTTCAGTGTGCCCGGCTCCACCCACAACGTCATCGTGTCTACCGAAATTACGGAGCAGAAGCTGGGGGACTGTATCGACGACGACCTGAACGTCCTGGTGCCTGGCCTAGTAAACGAAGAACTTGCCGCCTTGCGGCATCAACTGTTCATTCGAGCGGCGCAGCTCTCGGGCGGCGTGATCATGAGGGGAGCGCAATGGTCCAACTACTCCCATGAGCTGCTGGGCCTCGTGCTTGCGCAGCGTGAAGTCGACCGTCTGCTCCGCGTCGATCGCGTCAACCGCACAGCATGGTTCTTCCTCGACGACTATCGGGACTGGCTCGATCTCTCGGGCGAGATGGCCGACGTCCTCGCGATCGACTTCGCGATGAGCGCGAAGGGCCCCGAAATCCGAGTGGTAATCGCGGAAGCTAAGTACGTCGGCCAAGACGGCGTTTCGGAACAGCGCAAGCGCTCCGCCAGCCAGTTGGAGTCGACTTGGACGTCGTTGAACAGTCGCCTCCTCAGTGGCGACGCCAATCTCGATCCATCGATCTGGAGGCACCGACTGGCCGACATGGTGCTGGAGCACATGGAACCATTCGATCAAATCGGCGGCGTCAAACAGGATAAGTGGATCGAGGCTCTCCGCAGCGGAAGGTATCCGATCACGGTCGATGGCCACTCGTTTGTCTTCAGCCATGAACTCGACAGCGTCTACGAAGCCATGCCGGTCATCCCGGACCAGGCTAGGGCCCCGGGAGAGCGGCGCCGGCTTGCTCAATGGGTATTCTCGCGAGCTGAGACGGCTGCAGCGTTGCGTGAGATCGCCAACGACGCGCGGCCGCCGATGATCGCCATGCCGGCGGGTTGGGCGCAGCCCGCCAGCGCCGCCGTGCGGGGACAAGAGGAGACGCGCGGGGAAGCTCCCCCGCCGGAGAACCTGTCGGCAGAGAACGCCCAAGCGCCCGCTGAAGCCGCGCTGAGGGCCGATCCTGACGAGCTGACGGGGGAGGCGCAACGCGAGCCCTTTGAGGTGGAGCAGCAGGCCGACTGCGCCGGGGCGGCCGAGTTGATCGGCCCGTGGAGCATGCCGATCCTCAACGTGCTCAGGCGCCTCAGCCAAGCGGCCGATCAAGCGGAGGGAGAGGCGTGGCTGCAGGACAAGATAAACGCCTTGCGCAGTGCCCTCCAGACGGAGGGAATGGACGCTCCCGTCGTGGGTCAGCGACTGACGCCGAACACAGGACTTGTCTACGTCGGAGGACGCACGCTGACGGTCGCGTGGCTGGAGCGGAGGCGAACCGATCTGCTCACCCGATATGGTCTGGACATCGTCCGCATTACGCCGATGCCGGGCCAGATCGCGGTGGGCCTCAAACGCCCGTCACGATCCATCCTGCACCTGGCAGACGCCTGGCTGCGCCGTCAGTCCGAACCACGGGATGGACAGCCTACCTCCCCGCTGCTGGGCGAAAAGGAGGACGACGGTCGGCTCTGCTTCCTGCCTCTGGCGGGCGCCTATGCTGGACAGGAGCGCGCCGCACCTCACAGCCTCATCTCCGGGACGACGGGCAGCGGCAAGGGAATCCTGGTCACGAACCTCATCCTGGACCTGTGCGCGCTCAACGATCCTTCTGATCTCGAGCTGCATCTGATCGATCCCAAGCGGGGCGTGGACTATGCCTGGGCACGCCGGCTTCCACATCTCCACGGCGGCATCATTGACGATCAGGAGGAGGCGAAAGCGCTACTCACTCAACTGGTCGAGGACATGGACGTCCGATACGAGGCGATCGCGGCCGAGGGCTGCCGGAACATTGATCAGTACAATCGCAAGGTGCGCCCACAGGCGCGCATGCCGCGGGTCGTCATATTCTTCGACGAGGTCGCCAACTGGATGCAGGACGACGACTTCAAGAAGGTCGTCGACGGCCTGATCAACAAGATCGCTACCAAGTCCCGCGCGGCGGGCTTCCACCTCTTCATGATCTACCAGCGTGCTGACAATCAGGTGATGACAATGCAGTTGCGCACGAACCTGGGGAACAAGCTGATCCTCCGCCTTGGCGACGAGGGGAGCTCACGCATCGCACTCGGGGAGCCTGGGGCCGACCGTCTGCTTGGCAAGGGCCATCTCATCGCCAAGCTCGACACTGACGACAAGGTCTACCTCCAGGTACCATACATCGGGGACGAGGAGGTCGAGGATCTGGCGAATGCAGTCATCGCCACCTGGTCGGGGGCGATGCAGCGGGCTGCAGAGTAGAGAGATGGTAGGGAAGCGTGTGCGTGGCGCTCTCTACGTCCATGTATCCGCTCTGAACCTTCTGCCAGCCGAACAGGTGGAAAGCGTCGAACGCGCGACGAAACTCGCCCCCGCGGCTGCCTGGAACGTCGTGCGCATCGAAGAACACGTGGTGGGCCTCCTGGAGTATGAGGAGTTCGACGCGTCCGCCTTTCCGGCTCTGCTGTGCTCCGTCCGCGTAGATTTGCTGAGCGGCCGCGTGAGCCGAACAGACTATTCCGCCTCACGCAACCCCCTGATACTGCATCGGAAGGAGCTCCTAGTGGCTCCTTCCGATCAACGCGTACGGCGCTGGGCGGAGATCACCGCTGCCCTGGAGAACCGCGGTCTCTTCAAGGACAGCAATCGGATTGGCCGCCAAAGGCAATGGAAGGAGCGGCTTAAAAGCGCTGGGCTGGAGATCGCAGGAGACAAGGTGTGTCCGGCCTGACGAGCACAGTGCAGAGACATAAGACGGCGATGGTGCGGCACACCCTGTCGCAGCCCATGTCGCTTCTCGTCCGCCATGGGCTGGTAGGACCCGAGGCAACCGTCTTCGACTATGGTTGCGGGCAAGGCGACGATCTCCGCGCCTTGGCCGCCGCGGGTGTGACCGCGTCAGGATGGGACCCGCACTTCGCCCCGGACGTCCCCCAGGTCAGCGCTGACGTCGTCAACCTCGGATTCGTGCTCAACGTCATAGAAGATGCGGGCGAGCGACTGGAGGCGCTGAGGAACGCCTGGTCGCTCTCTCGGAAGCTGCTGGCGGTCTCGACGATGATCATCGGTCAGGTTCCGGTCGACGGCTTGCGCCCCTATGGTGACGGTTACCTCACCTCCCGTGGCACCTTCCAGAAGTACTTCCAACATGCAGAGCTCCGTGCAGTCGTCGCCCAGGTGACCGGCGTTGAACCGGTGGCGCTCGCACCCGGCATCTTCGTCGCCTTCCGCTGTCCCGAGGACGAACAGGATTTTCTACTGCAGCGCCGCCGCAGCCGTCGCTCCTCCACGGCAGGTTACCGCGTCGAGCGGCCGCGGCGGGCAGCCATTGCGCGACCGGAAGTTCACGAAAGGATCGCCACGGTCATTGAGGAGATGGCGGCCTTCGCTATGGACCGCGGCAGGTTACCCCATCCTGAGGAGTTGACGCCGACCGGCCATGAGAAGTTGAGCCACGAGCGCGTGTCCTTCACCCGGGCCTTGGAGCTCTGCCGAGAGGTTGCGATTGACGAGGAAGCCTTCTCCTCAGCGACTGCGGCACGTCGAGAGGATCTGCTGGTGCATCACGCACTCGGCATCCTCAACCGTACGCGATCAGCCTCACAGCCCAGTCCGGCCATCATCCGCGATGTCCGTGCGCATTTTGGCAGCCAGCGAGAACTCGGCGAGCAGGCGCTCGAATATCTGCACGCACTCGCCGATGCCAAGCGAACTGCTCAGGCGATGGAAGTTGCCGCCGAACTCGGAGTTGGCATCATCGACGAGGACGGGAGGCTCGTGGTGGACGCGGAGCGCATCGAGAGCATGCCCGGGGTGCTGCGGTGCTATATCGGCTGCGCCTTCCATCTCTCGGGAGAGATCGACGGTCCGTGCCTAGTCCGCCTGGATCCCCTACGGAAACGCTTGACCCTGTTTCCGCTAGAAGAGTGGGATCCGCCGTTCCCCGTGTCCACTAGGTCGGTGTCGATCGATCTGCGCAAGCAGGACGTGTACTTCCGGTTGAAGCTACGGCGCCTCGTGCGAAAGGCCGACATATTCGGCATGTCGCCCCGGTCGAAACAGCGCCAGCTGGAGCGTCAGCATCGGGAGCAGTCGGGTCTGGGCGAGAGGATCGTCCTGGAACACGTCGCCGGGTGACGAGGCTACGATCCTGGCTACGCGTGCGCCGAACGCTGCCCAACGAAGCAGGTCAGCCGGACAGATACTCCAATGCCGCAGCCATGACCACGTTCTTCATCTGACGAGAGCGCACAGGTCCGATGTACCGGGCGGCCTGAAAGTCCTGTTCGGTTGCGCTCAGCGCCTTCGCTATCGTGTCGACTCCCACCGAGCGCAGCGCCTGTCGCTGATGCGCGCTCAGGTCAAGATCGTCGACAGAGCGGGTCAGCAGCTCGCCGAGAGCGACCGACATGTCGGCTTCGACGTCCTTCCCGACCGATTCCGAGATTTCGGCGAACTCCCGCCTGCTCGCGCCGAACTCGGTGAAGCGCTTTATCGAGTTGTAGCGCCGCAGGTCGTGGATCACCTCGACCGGATTCGCCTCCTCGGCGACCAGGCAACCCACGTTTATCGAGTACCTGCTTCCTATCTGGCTTGCGGTGCCCTTGATGCCATCATCCACCTTGCTGAGGATTCCTGTGTAGGTGAGGAGCCGTAGAGCCTCCTTGGCCGCCTCTGGCGCATCCCGAGACACCCAGATCACGTTGCTTCGTTCCGAAGCTCCGCGCTCGCGCCAGCCGTCGTTCTTCTTCTTGGCCTCTGGGATGACGGCCGTTTCCACGAAGCGACGGCCCCAGTTGATCAGCGACTTGTGACCTGGGTACCTGCCCGACAGACCGCTATGCTCGGCCCAGACCTCGTTGCGGAAGAACTCCTTGATGACGCCGTTGATGGCACCCGTAGACATCCGGGACGCCTTAGCCACCGTTTTTAGCAGGATGCGAGGGTTGCCAGAGACTGCATAGGCGAGGGCCTTGAAGGTCTCTCCATTCTCATTGATGCGCGTCGCCAGTTCAGGCGAGGCCTGCCGAAGGACGATGTCGCGCATCTGCTCAAAGTAGGCTGGTGTGCCGATCTCCCTCGACAACTGCTCGACCCGTGCGTCGTGGGTGCCCTCGAAAGTGCTGCCGTAGGCGGTCACTCCCGGATAGACAGCGGCATTGCAGGTCATGCGCGGGGACCGAAGATCTCTGAAAAGGGTGAAGAACTGACGCTGCTGCTCCGGACGGAAGATATGGGCAGCTTCATCGAACAGGATGTTGAAGCGCTCTATGCCCAAATCGTCGCAGATGTCCTCGACGGCGTCGCGGAAGTCCTCGATCTCCGGAACCGCGGTGTCGTCGATCGCCTCTCTTGGTCGCTTGTAGGATTGCTCGAACGCCTCGGCGACCTCCTCAAGGCGGGTCCTCGCACCTTCACTCACTTGCGCCGTGCCACCGGTCAAAACGCTGAGGGCCCGCGAAGCTCCCAGCCCAAGCCCCTTCTTCTGAATGGTACGAACGATCTGGCCGGAAAGACGAGCAAGCATCCAGTGCACGAACTGGTTGGGCCGCCCTGTGTCGATCAGTGAGCTTTTCACGAAGCTCAAGTAGACTGGCAGCACCTTGTCGTTCGCGAAGACCTGAAGCTGCCGCTGCTCGCAAACCCGCAGCAGCAATGACTTGCCAGTGCCCCGGCTCCCTTCCAGTACTAGTGGCGTCTGCGAGGCAAGCAGTGTTATGAGAGCCTCGTCGCGCGGAGTTGGCACATACAAGGCGAGAGCGGCATCCGGGCGGAGATCCTCAGTTCGGATGATGAAGTCCGAGGCACCGTTTATCGTCACACTCACTCCGTTCGACCTCCGAAGAAGCTTCTCACCTCTACGATATCGCCGAGCACATCGACGAGCGCCGGCTCTAGGCGATGCCGCGCCGCCTCGTCGATGTCGCCGATGTAGCGCAGCATGAACGCGAAATGCGTTAACCGGCGCACGCTTCTGGCCTTCTCAAGCCACAGCCGCACGGAAGGCTCATGGAAGCAGATGGCCTCGGGAAGTGGTATCGCCACGGGCACGTTCCCGTGAATGCACTCCGACAGCTCGCTGTACGTCGTCTTTGCACTATCCCTCATCCGCGCCGCTGGCACCCTGAAGGTGGCGAAGAAAGCGTTGATCATGCGGTTGCCGAACACCCCATCGTCATCGACGACGCGGGCCCAGATTGTATGTCGGCCGCTGCCTAGCCACTCCTTCAACGCCAGCAGGTCAGTGGAAAGCAGAACACCTTGGAGGTGCAGCTCGAGCACGAGCCGAAGCCCTTTGAACGCATTGCGATACTGACCCTGCACCGCATTGAGCAGGGCTATGAGATACTCGCCGTGGGCTGTGTCAAACAGCACGACTTCTGGTTGGTCTGCTAGCGGCTCCCGCCAGGCCTCAAGCTCAGTGACAAAGGCGTAAGCCTCACCGATCTCCGCAGCCACTCCGCTTTCGAGCGTGGCGTGCACTGCTGCCGAGCTTGCCTCGTGAAGTCTCCCCAGGTTCGAAGCTGCTTCAGTCATTCGATCGTCACTCGCCCTCCAAGGCCTTAGGCTGGGTTACAGGACCTTCTCGGCGCCGATTGAAGTGTCGGAACCGACCTGTGGTCAGTCTTGCGAAGCGGTGGCGGGTCTAACCATTCCGCGATGCCCTTCGCTTGTCCGTGTGGCGGGAGTGCGGTGTCAACGAGAAATGGAGCCGAAATGAAAGTGTTGGCAAGCACCTGTCAAAAGAGGCAGTCAGAAGCCCGTCCAACCAGAATGCTCCCTTCGGGCCAGATAAGGCGGGCCTCGCAGCAAAGTAGCCTGTGGCTGGTCGTACCGCCCTCATTGGCCACGACATACTGGCATGGATCGCCAGCCGGTGAACGAGGCCCATTTCCTCAGCGCCGCATTGCGTCCCGCTGCCTTCAGCTTCTCAAATCCCAACCAGCAACACCCGAGCTCATGGCGGGCAGCGAAACGTGGGTCTGTTCCCCTCGCCCCGCTCACACCGGGCGCCGCTGGGTCCCCGAGCTCAGCGGATCAAGAGCGTTGGTGCGCAAAGCTGGCTCAGGACCGCTGCCCGGGATTATGATCCCGGAAGCAGCACTGGAGACAGACTGGCATCCCGACGACTCGTTCAGGCCTGGCCGCGACGCAGCAGAAATCGTCCTCAGTTCTGATTCCGTAGCAGGAGAGAGACACCGGACATGCCGCTCCCGCTGCAGGCATAGCGATGATAGGCAAGTCTAGGGGCGCGGCCGAGCCAGTCCACTCAAGTGCAGCGTACCCTCGAACCTCACTCAAGCCGCTGCGCGACACCACAGTTGAAGGCCTCTACCAGCAGCGCCCGGAAACGCTCCTTCGCCTGCTTGGACACCCGCTCCTGCCCGCGGCCGTGCTGGCCGCCGAGCGCCTTCTGCTCCCGAGGAAGCTCCTCCCCGCTTGCGAGAGCGCCTCCTGCTGCCTTTTGCTCACCGCTGCAGCGAGGCGGGTTCGAACACCTTTTACGATACTTGATGGCAGCTTAGCGCCCATTCTCGCCAAGCTATCGCGGAGCCTGAGCTTCCGCTCTGCGCCAATAGCAGCCATTGCGGCCCCGGCTCACGCTTCTTGTAAGCAGACCTTCAGCAAGCGTATCCGCTTTGGGAGCAGATGGTCGCAGGTTCGAATCCTGTCGCCCCGACCACCCATTTTGATGGCTTTTCCGGGCGGTGAGCGATTCCGCCGCCACGGTGAGGTCCGCCGTGTCATCACCATGCAATCACAGATATGCCGCGGCGCGCCGCCTGGCTCAGGTGCCGTTGCGGCGCGTCTGAAGCCGTTCCGGCGCCGGGTTCAGACGACCGTTAGGTCGAAAGCGAAGAACGGATCGCCCACGTCGCCGGCGTGGTAGTGCTTGCATGCCCGGCCAGCGACGGCGGCGAGCCGATTGCTAACGGTCACTGTATGGCGGTTGCCGTCATATTCCAGGTACGTGCTGCCGACCGGCTCGCTCCAGGGGCATACGAGGTTGATCGCCAGACCGACGGCCGTCGAGGCGAGGACGCCGTTTGGCCATACGACCTGGGGCTTGACGCCGGCGGCGCCGTAGAGACGCGCCTCCTCCTCGAGCTTCGCGTCGGTGATGAAGCCGTAGCAGCGCATGCAATGCTCTCCGGGCATGGAGAGGATGACCTGGCCGCTGATGACGTAGCTATTTTCCAGCTCATGGACGTCCATCCCGATATCGATGAGCGGGATGAGGAAGCGCCGGCAGAAGGCCTCGAGCTGCGCGCGCTCGCCATAGCCGTCGAGGCAGCCGAAGATTATGTGGCACGAGCGCAGCAGCTCGGCCTGCATCTGCCACTTGTCGGGGATCAGCACGATCTCCGCCTCCGGTAGGAGGCCTCGCACCAGGCGTTCGCTGATCTCCGTCTTTGCCCGTTCGTTGTGCACGTCGACAACGGTCGCCCCGATCAGGCGGTTGAGGTTCACGTCCTTGGCGATGTCTGGGTCGCAGATGACGGGATTCCCAACTCCGACATGGGCGAGCTGCTGGACGACATGGGACCCCCCGCCGCCGAGCCCGCAGACGCCGATCCGGAGCCGAGTCAGCCTCTCTTGGCTGCCCTCGCCGAGGAAGCTCTGCCGGCTGAACTGGTCCTTCATGATGGCCTCCTGAAAATGCGGAGCGGTGCTCCGACCTCGATGGCTTCATCGAGCAGCTGGGGCTGACGCCCTTTTGCGGGCCAGAGGAGACCGATGATTTCATCGTGGCTGAGGAGGATGGCGCCGTGCGGCAGGCCTCCTTGGACGTTAAAGAAGTCCGGCACGAACTTCGGATACTCGGTCAGGTCGACCCGGCTGAACCAAGGCGCGCCCGCGTGCTCGTGCATGTGAACGTGGAACATGCTGACGTTGCTGCGGTAGGCGACCTGCAGCGCCTTTCGAATGGCAGTCGGGCCGATCATGGCGCCAACCCGCCGGTCTCTCTCGTAATCGTCGTCAGCGACGGGGTGGTAATCGGCAGCGATGATGGAGACCGTTGATCCGGCGACTGCCGGCCGCGCGGAGATGAAGCCCACGCGTTCGGCGGCGAAGGGATGCGGACGTCGAAGATCGTGCCGGATTTTGCCGAGCAGCCCGGTGGTGATGCGGAAGGCGGTCTTCATGCCAAGGGCCTCAGTTGTTCGGCGAGGATCCGGGCCCACGGCTGCCCAGGCGAAACTCCGCGCCAGGAGATGGCGTGCCAGGTCCGGCCGAGGATTTGCTGGGTATACCAGGCTGCCCCGACGGGAAGCTGCTGCTCGAGGAAGAGGCGCGTCTCGTAGCCGCTATGCCCCTGAGGCGCGAGCAGGGCGTCGAGCTGGACCGTCCCTCCGCGGGAGACGAACCTGAGCTTCGGGAGGAACGCGAACGCCAAGCCTCCCTCGGTCAATGCCTGGGCTCCGGGACAAACGTCCCGGAGCTGCTCGATCTCGCCTTCAAACCCGCTCACGAGGAGCCCCCGCCGCGGCCATGGCTGACGAGGACGAGACCGTCCCGCAGCTTAACGATGTCGGTGTCGGCGAGCGGCTTGAAGGTGCCGTCCTCGTCCACCTCGTCCAGGACCTGGGAGGGGTCGATGCCGAGCAGGGCCTTGAGGTCGGCCGCCGTCATCTTGTCCTTCGGGACCTCGCGCTCGACGCCGTCGACCTTGATGGTGACGGTCTTCTTCTCGGGCGAACCCTTGGGCGGATCGGGCTTGTCGGGCTTGTTGGGCTTGTCTTCGAGCTTCATTGTCGCTGTCCTTCGTCCGAGGTCGAGCCTTCCGGGGCTCCAAAACCTCAATCGAAGCGACCTCGCCGAACCGGCAAAGGCGACTCAGAATTTTCTGTGGAGGGTTCCGGGCGGAGTCGTTCCGCAGATGAAGAAAGCCGGGCAGCCAGGACAGGTCCGGTATGAGGGGTCGGCCGGAAAACGCCCGCTTCGGATCTGGGAGAGAAACTTCGTCAGCTTCGTCCGCCTGCCATCGAGCTTCTTGGGCGACATCCCCAGCGGCAGGATGCTCTCATCCGAGAGGTGGACGAGCTCGACGACTGCGCCGGGAAAGGCCTCCTGGGCGGCGAGGATAAAGGCGGCCGCTCCCACATCTTCCTCCTCAGCCGATCGCCGGTGCCCTGTGCGGATGCGGCGAAGCCTGCGGGTCCCTTCGGCGTCGACCAGGACGTCGTCCGGCCGCACGTAGATCTCTTCGGCGCCGAAAGCGATACGGAGCGCCTTTGGCGTCTCCGGGGCGTGACCTTCCCGGCTCGAGAGGAAGTAGCGGACCATCGCCTTCGCCAGCTCATGATAGTCCGCCGCATAGCCGTCGTCGGCGAGTTCTCCTTCGTTGCAGGTGTCCACGACGAGCTTGTCGACGTCGGCGTCGCATCCGACCAGATTGGGATCCTTGGTGATTGCCTCGGTAACCCGCCTGACGGCCTCATGCATGTGCATGAAGGGGGTCATCGCCCGCCTGCCGCCGATCCTCAGGATATAGGTGTAGAAGAAGCGTCGGGCGCAGCTGTCGTATAAGGAAATTTCTGATCCGCTGAACCTGAGACCGCCGTCGATTTCTAGAATGAGATCGGCCGCGCCGGGGCCGGGAGGCAACTCGCGAGCGACGATAATATCGTGCTTCGAAATCTTGGAGCCTAAGCGGTCGATGAACGGCGATGTTGCTCGCTTTGAGCCCGCGGCATTCTTGGTGGGCGCGTAGAGGAACAGGCGATCCTTGGCGCGGGAGAGAGCCACGTAGAAGAGACATTCTTGCTCCTCGGCTTGGCCGCGCTTGAAGAACTCGAGCGGAGTGCCTTCGGCGCCCACGATCATTCCTGCCGGCGGGAGACACGCTGGCGGCTGACGCCAGCCTGGCATAGAGTCCGCGTTCATGCCCGTCAGGTGCACGACCGGGAACTCAAGGCCCTTCGCGCCATGGATGGTCATTAGGCGAACGGCATCCAAGCCTTGCGCGGCGGCGGGGATCTGCCTGAGGTCTCGTTCGTCCATCAGGCGCACGAGCCTACGGACACGGTCGAGCAGACGTGTAATCGGTAGTCCGCGAGCCGGCGGCTGGGCGCGGACAAAGTTGAGGAATTGCCAGATGGCGATCCCGCGAGCTCGATCGATGATGGCGCCAGAGGAGGAAATGGCGGCCGCTGCGCGGCTGCGGTCTAGAAGAATGGATGCGAGCACGTCCCATGGCTGCGACGAGGAGTCGAAGCCGGTCAGGGCCAGGGATAGGTTGCGCAAGGCCTGCCGACCCTCCTCAGTGAGGCCGGGAATGTTGTCGATCTCTTCTCGCCATTGGAGAGGTACCGCATCACCCGCGCGGAGGTAGTCGAGCACCGCCGCGACGTCGCCGATCGACATGCGAAAATCCGGCCAGCAGCCGATGCGCACGAGCCCCATCGCCCGCCCGTCGGTTAAGATGGACAGGAGTGCCAAGAGGTCTTTGACCTCTTCGCGCTCGAACAGGCTGCCGAGGAACAGGACCGGGATACCGAGCCGCTCCAAATCCTGGCCGATCCGGGAGAGCTTATCGTTGCTCGTGCAGAGAATTGCTTGGTCCCGATAGCTGTGGCCGGCCTCCTTCATCGCCTCGATCGTCTCGGCAAGGGCGACGCTCTGCTGTTCGGCTTGTTCGACTGTCAGAAACTCTGGAAGGTGTCCTCCGGGACCTCTGTCCGCCTCAAGGTGGGTAGATCCGGGAGTGGCCGCAATCATGTCGGCGGCCGCAAACGCGGAATAGGCTTCGACGACTTCCTCAACGGAGCGATAGTTGATTTTGAGCGGCTTGCGGTCGGCTCCAGGAAAATCCTCGGTATCAAACCGCGGCATGCTGAGCGAGGACGCCCCGCGAAATCGGTAGATCGATTGCTTCGCGTCGCCGACGGCCCAGAGATTGCGACCCTCGGGTCGAAGCGCAGAGACGAGCCGGATGCTGCTGTGATTGACGTCCTGGTATTCGTCCACGAGGACGTGATCATATTGCTGCTGAAGGTGTTCTTTGATCTCGGGGCGGCTCTCGAGAAGCTGCACGGGCAGCGACACCAAGTCTCCGAAATCGACGGCTTTGGCGGCGGCTTTGAGCTCCTCGTAGCGAGCATAGACCTTTGCCACCTCGAGCGCGCGCTCCGCGGCTTCGATCTCTTCATCTGTCGTCGCGTCCGCGCGCATCGCTTCGGCAAGCTCAGCGTAGCGGGACGGCCCGACGACTTCGTCCTTTGCGCGCGAAATGGCTGAGAGAATGTCAGCGATTTGCTGGGTGGGATCATAGAGGTTGCGGTAGTGGACCAGTTGGAGCTTCGGGAACTCGTTCTCGAGCAACTCGACCGCCTCGGTCCGGTCCATCATCCGCGGATCTTTGATGAGGCCAAGCTCGGCGTGGAATCGCCGGATGACGTCGAGTCCGAACGCATGGAAGGTCCCGATCCACATCGCCGCGGCGGCCTCGGGATTCTTTCTCGCGATCCGCTCGGCCATCTCGCCGGCGGCCTTGTTTGAGAAGGTAAGCAGGAGGATTCGGCGTGGATCGATCGCGGGTGTGTCACGAAGAAGGCTTTCGACCCGGCCGACCAGCGTCTGGGTCTTGCCCGTCCCCGGGCCCGCCTCGAGCAAATACGGTCTGCCTCGATGACTGGCAGCCGCTGCTTGCTCCGGGTTGAGCGGCCTGTCCGGGCGAGGCCGCTCGACAGTTGGTCGCAACTCGGGGAGAAGGAGAGCGTCGAACAATTGCTGCGCCACGACGTCGAAAGCCGCTGCGAAACGCGTTGCCAGGTCGCTCGCAGTTTGTCCCTCTTCGACGTGGAGCCTGCGAACGACGTGCCGGGGGAGCAGGAATTCGCGAGCGAAAAGATCCATCTGGATCTCGCGCCGTTGGCGGCGACCGTAGTCGACCACGCGATCAAAGCCGATCGGCGCGGGCTCCGAGCTACGAACCGGGTCGATGGCCGGCACGGTCTCACCCAAGGGGTCATCGCCGAGGTGAGCGTGACCGAGCTCGTGGGCGACTAGGAATGCTTGCTCGAAAGTCGATCCGATATTCTCATGGACGATGAAGCGATCGTTCCCGGCCGCACCCAGCCGCGCGCGGGCGCCTTCCAGCATGGTGGCGCCTGGAGAGAGGCCAGTTACCTCGATATCGCGGCGCAAAGCCTCCGCTACCGCAAATGCATACGGATCGGAGGGATTGTTTCCTGCTTGGACAAGTTCGTTGTGGAGCTGGGCGGCAGCCTGCCGAGCGAGCTCGACGGCGTCCATCAGTCGTCGTCTTCCAGCAGGCGCCTGCAGGTCGGTTTGTCTAGTTCGAACTCGAGGAGTAGCGCTTCGAAGCTCACCTGCTGCCCGCCCGTGGGTTTCTCGTCCGCTTTGTAGGCACTGGCTGAAGCAACTGGGCCTGGTAATGCAATCCAGCGTTTGAAATCGCTTATTGGCCTGTTGAGACCGGCGCATGTCAGACGGATAAAGCGCTCTGGGAAGGTTTCCGGACGGACCCGTCGTTCTTGTATGGCGACAAAGAACAGCTTTGGGACGCCGAAGCTTTGGGCGAGGGCCTTCAGTTCCGCGGACGTTACTGACGAAAATGGATTGGTCGTGGGTGAGGAGGCCGCTTTGGAAAGTCGGTTCCAAGCAGCTTCGATAAGCTCCTCTTCTTCCGGAGTTGGAACCGGCGCTTCTGCTGGTGGCTCTCTGCTGAGCTCACGCGACATATCTACGAGCTCTGCAGCGTAAGCCGGGTGATCGCGTAGGTATCGTTCTAAGGTGGCGCGGTCATTGACGCTCTCTAAGGCGAAAGCCTCCAGCACATCTTCTAGGGGCCGCATGGCTGGAGTGCTCGTCACCGGTCGTCTCCAGGGAAGAGCATGGCGCGCAGCGTTTTGACAGCGCGATCCCGCCGATTACGGACAGTCTTCTCATCGCAATCAAGGGCCTTGGCGATCGTCATGACCTCCGGATCCTTGGAATGCATTTGGAAATCCTGCAACAGCATGTGAATGACCCCGATTTGTTCCTTTGGTAGGGTGTCAATCGCAGCGTTGAGCCGTGACCGGAAATCCGGATCGTCGAAACTTATATCCACTTTGTGCTTAAATTCCAGATACGCCTCTTCAACCTTCCTCGAGGGTTCGTTCGTCTCAGGGTCGAACTCGATTGAAACGTAGCGATTTTCGTCGCGCCAGGCTTTCCGCTCGGCGGCGATCTTGAGCTTCGAAATAGCGGCGTCGAACATAACTTCGAAGAAGTCGAGCCCCTCCTCGTAGCCTTGGCGGTCGCAGGCGAGCAGCTCTTCGAAGCGGCCGTAAACAGCGTCGCGGATCTCGCTGTTCGTCGCGCTGCTGGTCTTTCCGTCGAGGCTGTCGACGCGGGGCAGTGCGGCCGTGATACGGGCGCTGAGGATGTGGAAAAGCCGATCGAAGAGTGCAGAGGAGTTATCGCCGCGGGTGCTGCGAAGGAAGTAGAGGATGGTCTCGCTGCGGACGTAGCTCGGGTCGCGACGGCTTCGCACCGCGCACCGCTTGATCAGCTCGTCGCGCGGTAGAGACGCGAGAGCCGTGATCTCGGCCTCGACCTCCGATCGGCGCGAATACAATTCGCCCTTGCCGTCGTCGGTTCTTTTTTGGAGCGGCCTAATCAAATTACTTGTCCTGACCGATTCTCTTGCTGGCGCGTGCTTAAAGAGTCTGCCGCTCGTTCGCCACCGGCCTCTCGCCCGCAAAAAATCTCGACTGCCGTTCCCGGTAGCCGACCCATGCCGCGATTGACGGAGTAGAGAGCCGGAATGGCCGGCTCTCGTTCAAAGCATCGGCCCAAGGAGGGCCATTGACTATGTTCGAGATCAAGAACGCGAAGGGGGGCGGCTTCTTCTGGACGCTCCAGGGCGGCAACAACGAGACGCTGTGCCACTCCGAGGTCTACGCCAGCAAGGCGGGCGCGCAGAACGGCATCAACGCCGCTAAGCGGGTCGCGCCGGCGGCCCGGGTAGTCGACAGCACCTAGCCGACGCGGTCGCTCGGCCGCTCAACTCCACCCTTCATCCACAGGTCGCGGCGGGGCTCTTCAGAGCTCCGCCGCGATCGCGTTGGCGATTTTGCGTCGCTTTTCGGCCCGCCTCGCCAGCGCCTCTTCCTCGCCAGCCTCCCGAAGCCAGTCCAGGAAGCGATGGACGGCGTGCCGGGTCGTCGTATCGTCGCGGCAATCTTTCAGCAGGGCGAACTGGATCTGCTGGGTTTCGTCGGCGACGAAGATGCCGAATGGCGCCGAGACGACCATGGCGTCGGGAAAGCCCAGGATCGTGCGTGCCTGTGTTTCTGTCGCGCCCGACTGGCAGGCGATAATGTGGACTGGGCCAGCGACTTCCTTGGCATACCCCTGAACGAGTCGGTGATCTTCGAGAAATGGCCGGCCGACGCGCTCGCGGCTAAGAGTAAGCGCCGCGGGCGCTGCATGGAGGTGGAAAGCCACGTCTTTGCCGCCGAGCGACGTGGATATGACGGCAGTCTCGAACTGCTTTCCTCCGCTTTCGGTGAGGCCGCTCTCCAGCGCGGCGACCATCCGCTCCTGGCGTTCGGCGAAGCTGAGCTTGCTCCATTCGAGCGCATCCCCGGAATGATAGCGCCCCTTGCGGATCTCCCGGACACCGAGGTGTGTGAGCGAACTAACGGCGTCGATCACCGCACGGTCGACTGCGGTGTGAAGATCGGCTTCGGATCGGACGGGCGGAGCGAAGGCGTTGAGGCGTTCGACATATTCCTCGAACCGGAGGTTTCGCGGAGCGTCCTCATCACCCAGCGGCTCGCTGCCGCGGATCGGAATGATTCGGACCTTACCCGGCTGGGCGTTGTAAGCAGTCATCAACTCGGCATGGCAAATGCCGATGTCGCCGCCGGCTCGGGCCCATCCGGCATGGCCGGCATCAAGGACTATAAGGATGTCGGCTTGGCGTGCCTGGGTCAGGCATTTTTCCCAGCTGTTCTCGTCCAGCCCTGCGGCGGGCGCGTCCTCGTTTATCCATATCTCGAAGAGCCGTTCGCCAAGCAAGGTGGCTTTTTCTAGGCGGTCGCGAATTTCCTGCCGGATTTCAGTCAGCGTCCGTCCGCCCTTCGGGAATTGACGCCGACATTGGCTCGAGATCATTATCTTGAGCTTGCGCGCTATTGTAGCTGTTCTCGCCATGTTAAGTTTCCTCTGAGCTCCGAGCCGCTCTTTGATGCTGCGCCCTGGAATAGGAAGGGTTCCAGACCCACGAGGTCGGCGGCACCATAACTCCGGACTGTGGTGGGCGCCACTCTGCGGGCTGCTGGTTTCCAGGACCTTGTCGAATACGTTCCCATAGCTGGATTCTCCGCGGCCGCGGGCGGTGAGCCCCCTATCTTGGAAAGACTTGGGTACCCAGACGAGCTTATGGGTCTGGGGCCTCGCAGCCGAGAGGAACACGAAGCCTCCTCAAGGACCGTCAAGGCAATTGCTACTTACCTCCGCACTTTGCCCGCAGGCCCTCTGGGTGTCCGCTAAGACCTCAATCTGGAAGTAGGACCCCGCCTGCGGCAACGTCCGCTTCCCCGCTCCACCGAATGCAAAGCGGACCATCCGCTTACGGCCCGAATGCGGTCATTAGCGATGCGTGCACTCTATGGCCGAAATGGGCGCGTTGCGGCCGCAGCAAGCTGCCGGCGGGCGGGCTATGCACACTGGACTGTAGCACAGATGTGCCACATTCGGCCTTGGGCGATCCTGAAAGCCCGCGGATTTCCGATGCTTTCGGCGGCAAGATATTTCCGTTAAGAATCCTCTCTGCTCGACCTTTGCGACCCCTCGAGCGGCAGCAAGGCGCTTAATCACGGGGAACGAAGCAAAGCTGCGCCACGACCACCATATCAGGGACTCAGCTCTCGGTCGCACCGGACGCAGGGGCCGCTAAGCTCCACACCGAATACGGTCCCCGATAACCTTGATCTGCGATCTGCCTTTGATAGTCCTCCGGAATGGTCACAATCGATCTTCAGCCCACGCTAAGTGAAGGTGAAGTCACTCTCAGGCCTCTGAAGGCGAGTGACTGGGAGGGGATCTACTCTGTGGCGTCCGACCCGCTGATCTGGGAGCTCCATCCAGCCCGCGACCGGTGGAGGGAGCCTGTGTTTCGCGTCTTCTTCGAAGACGCTCTCCGGAGTGGCGGAGCGCTCGCGATAACGAGAAGCGCCACAGGCGAGATACTTGGCTCCTCCCGGTTCGATCGCACGAGGGCTGAAAACGGCGAGATCGAGGTCGGGTGGACCTTCCTGGCGCGCTCGGAGTGGGGCGGGCAGACGAATTTTACGGCCAAACGCCTGATGGTCCGGCATGCTCTCCGCCACTTCCAGAAGGTGATCTTCATGATCGGCGAGCACAACCTGCGTTCGCGAAGGGCAGTCGAGAAGATCGGCGCCAGCCTCACTTCTCGAGTGGTCGATGTAGAGATGGAAGGGGCGAACGTCCTGCACGTCGTATACTCGATAGACCGGCAGGGCCTCTCCTCAGGTCCGCTCCAGGGCTGACCGCCTGAACCCATAGCTTGGCGATTCTGCCGGGCGAGTAGTGAAACCGTCCGTCTTCGCCGTGACGCTTCGCCGCCGCGGCTTCAGCATCGGTGCGCGGGCCAGCCCATGCAGCTCAATAGACAAGCCGCAGCCCAGGTGTTCCGCGTGCCGCCGGTCTGCCAGCCGATTGGCGGGAAACGCTCGTTCGCTGGCGTAAACACCGCTGGCAACGAGCTTACGCGGCTCGCATCAGGCGCTTGATACGGTTCATTTCAGAAGTCTAGGATCAACATGACTTGGACGGTGCGACTGCTACTGGCTGGCCTGGTGCTCGCCGCGTCACCAGCCCTCGCGGTCGACCGGCTGGCCAGGGACGCGGGGCAGCCGATCGTCTTCGGGCGAACCTTCCAGGTGCAATCAGCCGCTCTGCAGGACACGAGGCGCGTCAACATCCTCGTTCCGGAAGGATATGACGACCCTAAGCAGAGCCAAGCCCGCTACCCGGTCCTCTACCTCCTCGATGGTGGGACAGGGTGGCAGGACTTCTTCCACATCGCGTCGCTAGTGAACCAGGGCGGCATATGGGGCGCAAACGCACCCATGATCGTGGTCGGCATCGAGAGCAAAGACCGCAAGGCGGAGTTTACATCTCCCTCCTCCGATCCTTCGGAGCAGAAGGATTTCCCCAGCCATGGCAAGGCGGAGGACTTCCGCCGGTTCCTGGTCCAGGAGCTGAAGCCCCGGATCGAAGCGGCCTACCGCACAGACGGAACCGACGGGTTGATTGGCGAGTCGCTCGCTGGGCTCTTCGTCGTCGAGACCGCCTTGCTGCATGGCGCAGCATTCGACCGGTATATCGCGGTCAGCCCGAGCCTCTGGTGGGATCGCCAGCGCCTTGCCAGCGACGCTACTGCGCTGCTCAGGACGCGGCGACAGCCAGAACGGATCCTGTGGCTGTCGATGGCTGATGAAGGCGGCTCGATGCAGGCCGGGATGGACCGCCTCACCGCAGCCCTCGGCGGCAATCCCGATGTGGGCCTGCGCTGGAGCTACACGGCTTTCCCTATGGAAAAGCACGCCACCGTCTATCATCCAGCCGCCACGCAAGCGATCAGGCAGGTCTTCCCCCTGCCCGCAGCGTCCAGATGATCCGTCAACTCACCCAGACCTCACCGGCGTCCGGGCCGAGTTGACAAGGGAGCGGCCGTCCACGTCCCCAGCGACCTCCAGGAGTATCAGCATGGAAATCGACGGCCAGTCGTCAAACGAGGCCGAGGTCGTGGCCCGGCAGCTCGAAGCGTACAACGCGCGCGACATCGACGCCTTCATGGCGTGCTGGTCAGCCGAGGCCGAGATCTTCGCCTGGCCGTCGCTCCTGATCGCCTCAGGCGGCCCGGAGATCCGCGCACGGCACGTGGAGCGATTCCGGGAGCCGGACCTCCACGCCGTATTGATCAGCCGCCTGGGCGTGGCCGGGCTCGTGGTCGATCGCGAGCGGGTGACACGCAACCTGCCTGAAGGGCTCTGCACGCTCGAAGTCCTCGGCATCTACGAAGTCGTAAGCGGCAGAATCCGCCGAGCCTGGTTCAAACAGGGCGATCCCGGTTTCGTGGCATCTGCGCCCGTGACCACAGAGCGGTGAGAAGCCACGCCTGATGGACTCCGGGATGCAAGCGACTGCCCGTCCCGCCTCCAGAAGGAAACAGATCACACTGTGAGGAATGTCATGATCACGCCGACCGGTGACCATCTAGCGAGAGAATTCTTCCGAAGGGTCTGGGCTCCGCCCCACGACCTGAACGCGATCGACGAGTTGATGACCGAGGATTACCGCATCACCACGGCCGGCCGTGAAATCGTGGGCAGAGCGGCGTTCAAGAGCTGGGTTGCCGGCATGCAGCAGCAAATCAGAGACGCCACCAACGAGCATCTCGAAGTCTTCATGAACAGTGCGGGCGACAGGGTCGTCTCCAGGTGGATCACCCGCGGCTTCAACAATGGCATCTATGGTTTGCCCGCAGACCAGCGGCCGCTTGCCTTCACGGGAATCGCGATCTGGCGCGTCGAGTCGGGCCGCCTTGCCGAGTGCTGGGTCGAACGCAGCGCATTCGAACTTTACAAGCAGCTGAGCGGCCAGCCTTGATTGGACCACCTGAGACCTGAGGCCCTGCCGCTCGTCACAGCGTCGCGAGTTGGCGGGGAAGCCCTGATCAAAGTCAGATGTGACGCTGGGCGAGCATCAAATTAACGCTCAGTTGAGCGAAGCGGTGCGCCCGCGCCACCAGAGAACTTGCCGGCGCTATGAACGAGGAGTCAAAGCGGTTGACCAGGGGAGCCCTTCAGCCGGGTCGCTCGCCCGCCCGGCTCCACTACGCCTTCGTTGTTCTGGTCCTGGTCTTCATGTCGCTGCTGGCGGCAGCCGGTCTGCGCGCAGCGCCTGGCGTCCTGATCCTGCCGCTCGAGCTTTCCTTTGGATGGGACCGGACAACCGTCTCCGCAGGCGCCGGAGTCGGGATCCTCGTTAACGGGCTGGTCGGCCCGTTCGCGGCCGCCTTGATGCAGGCATACGGGATCAAGCGGGTCCTTCTCGCCGGCCTCGCGCTGATGGGATCATCCACCTTCGCCAGCCTGTTCATGACGGAGCCGTGGCAATACCTGCTTACCTGGGGGCTGGTATCGGGCATCGGGAGTGGCGCGGTGGCGGGGGTCCTCGCTGCAGCCGTCGTGAACCGCTGGTTCGCGAGGCGACAGGGACTGGTCATGGGCGTGCTCACCGCCAGCACTGCCACCGGATCCCTGATCTTCCTGCCGGCCATGGCCAAGCTGAGCGAGGCGGGCGACTGGCGGCCGGTAGTCTGGACCGTCACCATCGTCATGGCGGCTCTGATCCCACTGGTCTGGCTGTTCGTCCGCGAGAGACCGGAGAATCTCCGGCTTGGCCGCTATGGAGAAGCACCCGGCGCCGAGCCGCCGAGCCCATCTCACGTCGGCCGCAACTTCGTAGCGGTCCGCGTGCTGAGGAGCGCCTGGCGCGATTCCGCATTCTGGCTGCTGTTCGGCGGCTTCTTCGTCTGCGGACTCACCACCAACGGCCTCGTCGGCACCCACCTGATCGCCTTCTGCGGAGACCACGGCATCGCCCCGGTGGTAGCCGCATCCTGGCTCGCCTTCATGGGCATCTTCGACATCGTGGGTGCCACTGCGTCGGGATGGCTCAGCGATCGGTACGATCCGCGCAAGCTTCTGTTTGCCTACTTCGGCCTTAGAGGACTCTCACTCCTAGCGCTGCCGTTCCTTGACCTCGGAGGTCTCAGCGTCATTCTCTTCCTGATCTTCTTCGGGCTCGATTGGATCGCGACGGTTCCCCCCACGCTCAAGCTCCTGAACGCGCACTTCGGGGAGTCCGACGGTCCGATCATCTACGGGTGGATCTTCACGGGGCACCAGGCCGGCGCGGCGACGGCAGCCATCGGTGCCGGCGTGATCAGGCACCTGTCGGGTGACTACGCATCGGCATTCCTCCTGGGCGGCATCCTAGCGCTGCTGGTCGCCCTGATCTTCATCCTGTGGAGGCGTCCTGCCCCCATATCCCTACCCGCGGCTGCCTAAGCTCCCGCCAGCGCAACAGGAGGTCAGATCCATGAAGGAGAGGTTTCATGAATACCGCGTCAACCTCGCATGGACCGGCAACTTAGGCTCAGGCACTCGGGACTATCGCGGCTACGACCGGTCCCACTCCATAACGGCGCCCGGCAAGCCCATGATCCCGGGATCGTCCGACCGATCATTCCGCGGAGATGCGACGCGCTGGAACCCCGAGGAACTGCTGGTCGCCTCACTGGCGGCCTGCCACAAGCTCTGGTTCCTAGCCCTCTGCGCGCAGGCGGGCGTGTGTGTGACGGCCTACAGAGATCAGGCGCGCGGGGAGATGCGCGAGGAGAGCGACGGGGCCGGTCAGTTCACTTTCGTCGTCCTGCGTCCTGAGGTGAGGCTCGCCACCGGCGACGACGAGGCCATGGCGCGGGACATCCACGAGCGGGCCCACGCGAAATGCTTCATCGCGCGATCCGTCAACTTCTCCGTGAGGATCGAACCCACCTTCGTGTCTTAACAACCGCCACATCATCGATCGGCTGACCGCTCATCAGCGATCCGCCTGCGCGGGCGTCCTGCGGGAGCCTTCCTTGGTAGGACAGAGCACCTCCAAGACAGGGATCCTCCTCCTACCCAGCCTCAGGTCTCATCGTGAGCTTGGCGCATGGCCAAGCCGGACGTGGCTAACGCCGGGACAAAGTGCAGGAGGACGCGTTGAAGGCTGGCCATCTTCCAAGACCGTGGCTTCTGGCGAACTCCGTCCCGAGAACGGGTCCCTTGAAGGTGACATCGGACCGTCCTCCCCTTGTTGATCTATCGCTGCAGGACGTCGTTGCACGCGGCGAGCTCGTTCGACGACAGAGCTCCGCTTGCTGTCTCGAACGAGACAATCCTCCCTCCGGCTCGAGCCAGTTGTCGACAGGCTCGGAGGCGGGAGCGAGCCCGATCGACGACACGGCCGGTGCAGGTCGACCCGGTGCAGCGCCAAAGCGAGTCATCCGCGACCAGCTTCTCCTTGGCACCGTGCTTCCATTCGATGGTCACCCTGGTCGCTGCCCGGGAGTCGGTCGGCATCGCGGGCGCCGGCGCACCGGCGATCAGGATCAGCAATGGAATCGATCTCAGCATGGAGCTCCCACCTATTCGGCTGTGTGGCGACGGGTGTGCGGCCGAACGCGCGGCCGCTCCTGTCTGGGCTCAGATTGGCCGATGTCGCCAGAGAGCAGCCAGTAGCGTTTGGGCCATTCATCGGGGCGCTCTCGCCAGAGGTCTGGCCGGTTTTCGCGGGCGAGGTTCGCTTCAGTTCGGCCGCACCGCAACCGGTCTGAGTGAGTTGAGCGCGAGGCCACCGACGATGAGGATCGCAGCCGTCAACTTCCAGGCCGGCATCCGCTCCTTCAGATACCAGCTCGAACAGGCCATTCCGATGACGGGGACCATCAGCGTCAATGGCGCGATCATCGCTGCCGGATAACGAGACAGGAGAATGTTCCAGGCGCCATAGCCGAACAGGACATTGCCAATGGCCTGCCACAGCAAGGCGAGCCACCCTGCGAGCGTCACACTTCCGAGCCGGCCCACGATCTGGTCCGGACCTTCCAGGAGAAGGGCCCCCGCCATCAGGACTGGAGCGGCGATGAGGCTGCTCCAGACAACCAGGGAAAACATGCAAACGGCTCCCGCGGACTTCACGATGACGTTCCCTCCCGCCCAACTCAGCGCCGAACCGATCACCAGGACGACGCCGGCCGCGCTTGCATCGGCACCGACGTTCAGCGCGACGATGAGCACGCCGAAGAGGCACACCGCCAAGGCCACGACGCTACGCAGCGTCACCCGCTCGCCGACGATCAGCACGGCCAGGCCGATCGTGAAGAACGCCTGCGTCTGCAGGAGGAAGGACGCCGTGCCGGGCGAGATGCGGCCATCCAGTGCAAGGGCGAGAAGACCGAACTGACCAGCACCGACGAGCACGGCATAGGCAACGATGGAGAGCGGCGGCATGAGGGGAGGCCGGACGAAGACAAGTAGCGGCACGGACGCAATCAGAAAGCGCAGGGCTCCGAACGTTAGCGGTGGGAACTGCTGCAGCGCTTCGTGAACGATGACGAAGTTGGTCCCCCAGACGGTGACCACGGCGATGGCAAGGGCCATGTCGGGCGTCGAAAGCCCGGGCGTCGTAGTGGCGCTCAGAGGTCGATCGTCCCTGTGAAGACACTGACGCACCCGCCGCCTACGCTGGCGCGGACGGCGCCGCCGCTCCGGCGAGCCGACAGAAGCAGGCGGCTTGGCCTACCCATCTCGACACCCTGAATGGCCTCGTAGGAGAGAGCTTCCGGCTCCGACCGCGACAGCTGCAAGGCCGCGAGAGCCGCGTGGGCGCTGCCCGTGGCGGGATCCTCCCACGTCCCTGCCAGAGGAGCGAACATCCTCGCCCGGACGCCAGCATCCCCGAGCCGCGCATAGGGGAGGATGGAGAGGCGGCCGCCCAGGTTCGTGGACGACGCCAAGCGGCGGTAGGCGATCAGGTCAGGCGCCGCACGCGTGAGGGCCTCCATCGTCACTTCGACCAGCACGAACTCGATGCCCACAGTGGCCCGGACCGGCGGGTGAGCAGCCAGGACGACGTGCTTCGCGTCAATCGACAGGCAGTCCGCGATACTGCTCGGCGGGAGTTCGCCGAGGACCTGCAGGGGCTGGGGTGCGTCGATCTCGGCCCCGCAAACTGCGCCCTCCCCGACAAGTAGCCGGACCTCCACGATACCAGCCGGCTGTTCGAAGGACATCCGCCCTCCCGCTACGTGCCCCAGCCGGGCGAGCACGAAAGCCGTTCCCACGTTTGGATGTCCCGCGAACGCCATCTCCGACGTGCGGTTGAAAATCCTGACGCGGGCAGTGTTGGCCTCGTTCTCTGGGCGGAGGACGAATGTCGTCTCAGAGTAATTCAGCTCAGCGGCCAGAGCCTGCATCGTCGCCGGGTCCAGCCCTGTAGCATCCGGAAAGACGGCGAGCGGATTGCCTCCGAACCGCCGATCGGTGAAGACGTCGACAGTGTGGTAGGTGTAACGGAACATCTTCCCTCCGAGAGCCTAGCGGGAGCCGTGTTCAGTCGCGGCGAAGGGCGCCCGCGACGTCATCCCCATAGAGCGCCTCGCCATAGATCTTCACACCGGCCTCGAACCTGAAGATCTCGCATGCGCGCTTCGGTGGCCCGTCCAGCGAGGCAAGGTAGTGGACGACCATGGTCTGACCGTCCGGATCGCAGATCGCCTGAAGGAGGTCGAAGCGCAGCGACTGCAGCCTTGACAGACCGGCACGCCAGTAGCCTTCCAGCGCAGCCCTGCCCTCGACAAGGGGTGACCCGGTCACGAGGGCGGCCACTGGACTGCGGAACGAGGCATGCTTTGAATAGCCCGCCAGCACCGCATCGAGGTCACGCCTGTTCCAGGCGTCGATCCACTCGGATGCGTGCCTGAGCATGTCCTCGCGCGTGAGCGCTCCCTGGGCTTCAGTCATCTTGTCCTCTTCTACTGGCGCGACGGGCCTATCGAACCTGGTGCTGCCGCGGACCGCACCGGCATCAGCGGCGGCGCTCGAAGATCGTCGTCTGCATCGATCGTCCGAACCAGCCGAGCGCATCCCCCAGCCGGGCCTGCGTGATCCCGCGTCCGTCCGGTCCAGCCCAGCATTCCGCATCCACAAGGATGTCTCTCCCGACGGGTTCCCGGATGAAGGAGACGGTCAGGTCCGTGCTGGGGTAGGACCACGCATCGAAAGGAAGGACGCTCGCGATACCGTTCGCGAAGTCCGCGCAAGCTACTGCCCGTGCGGCCGGAAGCGTGTCCTCATCCGCTACCAACGCAGCATCCATCCGGAACCAGACGGCCGCGGGACCCAGCGCCTCGAAGCTCCCTTCGACCGCCTTCATGTCGAAGAGCTGCGAGAAGCCCACGCCGGTCGGTGGATGGGTGGGAGTCCCGCTTCGAGCCCCGGGGAGTTCGATGGGTGGCGTCTCGGCGACCGCATGCTGATCCTCCCACCTCAGCCGCAGAACCGAGGCGCGGGCCACCTGGAGGTCTCCAGCGCGGATCTCGACGTCGATGAGCTGAACCTTCTTCCCCTCGCGAACGATGCGCGTCCCGACGACGAGCTCCCCCGTGGGAACGGGCCGCATCAGGTCGACCGTCACACGGGCAACGCCCATCCTCGTCGGAGATGGCAATGAGCCGGCGACATGCACCGCAAGGGCGGCCGGCGCTCCCCCATGGCAATAGCCCGGCGACCACGGGCCTTCGGCCGACTGGTGGGCCACGAAGGTTCCGGCGCTCACGCGTGAAAAAGGCGCCTCGGCGGGTGCAACGGGTGGGAGCGCGGACACCATCTAGATGTGTCCGCGCAGCTGCGTGACCTCCAGCGGCTTACCGGGCAAAAAGCGGGGCTGATCCGCCACAGTCGGTTCAGGCGGAGAGCGCCATGCCTGGCGGTGGCGGCAGCCTGTGCCGAGGATTGGATCTCGCCCGGGCGCGCAGGTCCCGGGGCCCCAGTCCCGCTCCGCGCCTGATGAGGATCCGCAGCGTCGAAGGATCGGAGTAGCCCACCCTGTAGGCGATCTCCTCGAAGGGCAGCGCGGTCGTCTCGATCAGCTCGATCGCGCGTTCGACCCGCAGCTGCTGAAGGAACTGGATCGGTGAAAGCCCGGTCGCGGCCGCCACGCGCCGAGCGAACGTGCGGGAGGACTGACCGACCGCTGCGGCAATGTCACTCACACCGATCGGCTCGCCCAGCCGCGGGCGAGCCCAGGCAGCGGCCCGTGCCACGCTCTCGCTGGAGGCTGCCAGCAGACCCACCGCCATGTACGGAACCTGGGAGCGGCGCTCGTCGAGGATCATCCTGCGGGCGCAGCCTTCCGCGACCTCGCCGCCCGCATATCGTGCCACCAGCCCAACCGTGAGATCCATCTGCGCCATCGCGGCACCAGCGGTGGTGAACTGGCCGTCCGTCAGCACGAGCTCGGACGTGTCCAGGCGCACAGCCGGGAACATTTCCCGGAAAACGGGAGCGAGCCACCACGCCGTGGTCGCGCGGCGACCAGCGATGAGCCCGGCGCTGGCGAGGAGCAGGGTGCCCGTGCACGAGCTCGTGACGTGCGCTCCGGCCTCGTTCGCCGAGCGTATAAGGTCGCGCGCCTCCTCGGCGTCGGGCTCGGCAAGCCGGTCCCGGTAGCAGCTTGCCTTCGAGAGCCCCTGAGCCGGTATGATGAACAACTCGGGCAGCTCATGCCGTGCCTCGGGGAAGGCCAGGAATGGGCGGAACAGATCCGCACCAGATCCCACCAGTCTGACGTCGAACGCTGCCGGCCTCCCGGCCGCATGGCACCTGTGGTTGGCCATCGCGAGCACGTCGACAGTGATGGTCACGCTTGAAGCGAGGGCCCCCTCGAGAGCCAAGATCGTCGTTCTTATCATGAAGCCTCATCCTCCTCCCGGACCCTAGCACTCTTCTCGTCCGCAAGCTCAGCCGGCTCGCGGCCCAGCGTCTCCAACATGGCATCCTCTGGATGGTCGAACGCGCGCAGGACGGCCGCCATGTCCAGTTCGCCGCAGTCCCTCTCCAGCACGCTCCGGAACAGGTGGACGCTCCAATCTAGCAGCGGCGCGGCGGCGCCAGCGGCAGCGGCCGTCGCGGCGACGAGCCCGCCGTTCTTAACGACATCCCTGATCGAAGCCTGAGGGGAGAGGTCGCCCGTCACCATCTTGCGCGACTTCTGTGCGGCCACGTCGCTTCGAAGCGGACTCAGCTCCAGCACTTGCCTGTAGAGTTCGAGGTCGAGGCCGGACCTCCTCGCCATGTTCATCGCCTCGCCCAGCGCCGCCACTGTGGTGATGAGATAGTGGTTGACAGCCATCTTCATCTTCATGGCGGAAGGGGGCGCCCCTAGCACGATGATCTTGCGGCACATCGGCTGCACTATGGTTCGGGCACGGGTTACCCCCTCGGGAGCACCAGCCACCATCGCGAGCAGGTCGCCCGTCTCGGCAGGCGCACGCGAACCCGAAACCGGAGCTTCCACGAAGACGCCGCCAGCCGAGCGCACGTCTTCGTCGAGAGCTTCCGAGTAGGCCGGGGCGTGGGTGCCCATGTTGATGACGAGCCTCCCCCGGACACGGGCGCCGAAGCTCGGTCCTCCTCGCCCCAGCACACTGTCCGTGGCCCTGTCGTCGGGGAGCATCAGGATGACCGCGTCGCAGTCGCCGAACAGCGCGTCCGCGGAGGAGGCCACGGACGCGCCCAGCCCCTGCAGCCTTCCGCAAGGCTCCGCAGACCTGTTGAACACGGTGAGGTCAACGCCCGCCCGGCGGAGGTTGATCGCCATGGGAAGTCCCATGAGCCCCAAGCCTGCAAATCCAAGTCTCATTAGACTTCTGCTACGAGAACAATATTGCCAGACGAAGCGGCGAAATGGCCGTTTTTAAGGGCTTTTTCGCCACCGTCTCTCAGGCGATGTTCGGGCAGGCGCGGCGGCGCGGTGGCGAGCTGCTGGCGAACTTGCCACGGTGTTTGTCCATTCAGCCGCTGGCTGACTGCCGTTCGGGCCAGCCAAACCCATCCGCGAACAGCGGCAGCTAAGGTGCCGAGCGCCAAGCCGACCGCCGGGGCTGGACCAGGAGAGGAATCGCAGAGTGATAAGACATGTCCTAGCGGCCGCGCTGGCCACGCTCACTGCCCCCGCCATCGCTCAGGATGCGCCGACCATCAGCCCTGAGGCGGTCCGCGCCTATGTCGCACCGGCGCAGCTTGTGGAGATCGGCGGAAAGCGGCGGCTAAACCTGGTCTGCATGGGCGAGGGAGACGCGACCGTCCTGTTCGACGCGGGCGGCAGCGACTGGTCCGCAATATGGGGGCTGGTCCAGCCAGTGGTCGGTAAACAGGCCAGAGCCTGCGCCTACGACCGGGCGGGCCTCGGCCACAGCGATCCCGCACGCGGTCCCCGCACGCCAGTGGCCATCGCGGAGGACCTCCACGCCCTTATAGAGGCCGCGGCGCTGAAGAAGCCCATTGTCCTGGTTGGCCACTCGCTCGGCGGCTTCAACGTCAAGCTCCATGCGGCACTCTATCCGGAGGACGTGGCCGGACTGGTCCTGGTCGACCCCTCTGAGGAGAGGACATGGGACCGCACCCGCGAAATGGTCCGGCAGAAGTATGGAGAACGGCTCGCAGCGCGGTCCGAGCTGATCGACCATGGCGCGCTGGCAGGCTTGGTCGAGCACTATGTCGGCTGCCGGGCCGCGGCTCTGGAGAAGCCGCTCGATCCTTCCTCCACGCAATACAAGCGGTGCTCCGATCCGGTGCGGCCGAAGCTCGGCCCCGACGTCGCGGCCATGCGACAGAAGATCCAGGTAACACCGGCCTACCAGGCCGCGCAGGCCTCCGAGATCGCATACAGCATCTACGGAACGGATTCGGCCGATCCGGTCTACGCCCGGCTCTTTAGACCCGGGGCCCTCGCGGACATTCCGATCAGGGTCCTCACCCATGACCTCGGCACGCCAACGGACCCGCTCGAGGCACTGGGGGTGGACCAGTGGCTCGCCCTGCACCGCGAGAGCGCACGGCTCTCCAGGCGCGGCACCCAGCGCATCGTGCCAGGGACCACTCACCACATCGAGCTGGACGCACCCGAGGCCGTCGTGGCCGCGATCGCTGAGGTGCTGGCCGAAATCCGGGCGTCTCGGAAGCCGACAATGCAGAAGTGAGACGCGGCGCCGGGGCCAAGTAGGAGGACTCCTCCAGGTTCTTCGCACCTCGGGCAGTGTTCGCGCGAAGAAGGACGCGAGTAGCTCAACTACCTGCACACGGATTGGCGCGAAGAGCGCCTGGAAAAGACTGACAACCTGGGAGGATTGCTGATGCTTCGGATTGCTCACCGGAAAGCGCTGCTAAGCAGCACGGGGCTTCTGCTCCTGGTTGCGCTCGCCGCGCCAGCCATGGCGCAGACCGGGGCGCAGGGCGCCGGGGCCGAGGTCGCAGGTGACAATGGGGACATCATCGTCACCGCGACGAAGCGCGCCACCTCGCTCCAGGACGTGCCGTTCTCGATCAACGCCCAGACCCAGGAAGACATTCAGCGCTCGGGCGCGGCCACGCTGGAGGACCTGTCGCGCAACGTCGCCGGCCTCACCATCCAGAACCTCGGACCTGGCCAGAGCCAGATCTCCATACGCGGCGTCTCGTCGGGGCAGATTGTGCGCGATCAGCCGGGTGTGAAGGAGCAGGTCGGCGTCTATCTCGACGAGAGCGTGGTCTCCTTGTCGCTGTTCACGCCCGACCTCGACCTGTTCGACCTGAACCGCGTCGAGACTCTGCGGGGACCGCAGGGCACGCTGTTCGGCTCCGGCTCGGTCGGCGGCACCATCCGCTACATCACCAACCAGCCGACCACCGATAAGGTCGAAGGGCAGGTCGAGGGCAACATCAACTATATCAACGGCGGCTCAGTGGGCGGTTCGCTCAAGGGCGCAATCAACCTGCCAGCGTCCGACATGTTCGCGATCCGCGCTGTCGGCTACTACACCAAGTTCGGCGGCTTCATCGATGCACGGCGCGAAGGCGGCGCGATCAACGAGGACGTGAACGACGGCGAGCGCTACGGCGGCCGCATTGCAGTGCTGTTCCAGCCGACTGAGAACATCACCATCACGCCCCGCGTCGTGTATCAGAAGGTCACCGCGGACGGGTTCAACCGCCAGGAGGTCTACAATCTCTACGCCAACCCGTTCACGACGACGCGTCCGGCTGTCACCTTTCGCGAGCGCCAGCAGTTCCTGCTGCTGCGCGAGGCCTTCAAGGACGAAACCTTCCTCGCCGACCTGACGGCCAATGTCGACATAGGCGCAGTGACGCTCACTTCCGTCACAAGCTACATCGACCGCAGCATTCTTGTTTCCCGCGACGCCAGTGCGCTCACGGGGTCCGTGTCGGTCGACCTCGGCTTTCCGGCTGCCGGCGTGCTGCTGCCGTCGAACCTGCGCGACAACACGGACCTGGAGACGTTCACCCAGGAAGTCCGCATCGCCTCCAACGGCGCAAGCCCGTTCCAGTGGCTGGTCGGCGGCTTCTACTCCAAGATCGACCGCGTATACGCGCAACGATTGCCCACGCCGGGCTACGACGCCTTCACTGATGCACGCCTGGGCGTCGGCACCTCGGCAGGGGCTGCTAACGGGTTCCCCCTCAACTCGCCCTACAACGCCGACATCCCCTACGACATCAAGCAGAAGGCGATCTTCGGCGAGATCAGCTACGACTTCGGACGGCTGACGACCACCGCAGGCCTGCGCTACTACGACTTCAGCGAGGTGCGCACCTTCAAGTCAGGCGGAATCTTCGCCAATGGGGACAACAACGTCGACCGCACCTCGTCGGACGGCTTCAATCCCCGGCTCCTAGTCAGCTACGAGGCGTCCGACGCCGTCACTATCAACCTGCAGGCGTCCAAGGGCTTCCGGCTGGGAGGTGTCAACGACCCTCTAAACATCCCGCTCTGCGGTCCCGGCGATGCCGGGACGTTCGGGAATCGCCCGCGCTATGATGACGAGACCCTCTGGAACTACGAGGCTGGCATAAAGTCCAGCTTCGGCAGCTTCACCTTCAACGCGGCGGCTTTCTACACCGACATCAAGAACCTGCAGGTCACGGCCGACGCGGGCAGCTGCTCTTCGCGCGTCGTGTTCAACACCGACGCCCACACCATGGGCCTTGAGGTCGAGTTCAGCGCCCAGCCGGTGCAGGGATGGAACCTCGGCGTCTCCGCCAGCATGCTCGAAGCCGAGTTCGACAGCACGCTGACCAACGCCGCGGGCACGGTCATCGAGGGCATTCGCGAAGGCAATCGCCTGCCAACCGTGCCGAAGTTCCAGCTCTCGGCGAACACCAGCTACGAGTTCCCGGTCCGGGACGGCCTGGATGCGTTCGTGTCGGCGAGCTTCCAGCATGTCGGCAATCGCTTCACCCAGCCGGGCGATCAGGAGAATAATCCGCGCACCTTCGTGCACGGCCTGCCGTTCGGCGGCGCGCCGGCGACGGCATCGACGACGCTCAACCTGAGATTGCCGGACTATCAGCTGGTCAATCTCAGCGTCGGCCTCACCTCGCGCGGCGGCTTCGAAGTGCAGGCCTATGTGAACAACCTGTTCGACGAGAACCCGCTGCTCTCGTTCGACCGCGAACGCGGCGGCCGCGCGCGCCTCGGCTTCAACGTCGGCCAGCCCCGCACCTTCGGCATCACCGCCCGCCAGCGGTTCTAACGGATAGTTGGGCGGGCGTTCGGCTGAACGCCCGCCCTCACCAGCGCTCGGCTTGGGCCAGAGGGAGAACACCCCCTGCGGCTCGTCCAGGCTCCTGCGCCAATGTGCCCAAACAGGGAGGAGGCTCGCTTGCCCGAGTTGTTGGCTGATCGAACCGCGTCCGGAGTGCTCGTCCTCACCTTCAATCGTGCGGACAAGCTAAATGCCCTGACAGCCTCCCTGATCGAGGCCCTTCAGGAAGCCGTGGATCTCGCTGAGGCCGAGCCGGTTATTCGTGGTATCGTGCTGACTGGCGCCGGACGCGCCTTTTCTGCCGGCGCGGACATCCCGTCATTCGTCGCGTCTCTCGACGAGAGCGTCGAAGCGGCGCTGCGTGATATCGTTCAAAGGGGTCAGGAGCTGACCCGCCGAATAGAAGCGAGCCGAAAGCCGGTGATCTGTGCCGTCAACGGCCTCGCCTATGGAGGAGGGTGCGAACTCGTCGAGGCCTCGCACCTCGCTGTCGCGTCAGAAGACGCAACGTTCGCGAAGGCGGAGATAAACATCGGTATCATCCCCGTCTTCGGCGGCACGCAACGGCTACCGCGCCACATCGGTCGTAAGAAGGCGCTCGAGTTGATCCTGACGGGTGCTCCAATCTCAGCTGTGGCGGCGGAGCGCCTCGGCCTGATCAATCGCGTCGTGCCCGAAGGCCAGGCGCTCGATACGGCGGTCAGGCTGGCCGAGCAGATCGGATCGCATCCATTGCGTACCGTCGGCGCCGCCTTGGCTGCCGTCACTAATGGGCTGGATAAGCCCATCGACGAGGCGCTTGCGATAGAGGCGGAGGCGTTCAGACGCATGGCAGCCGATCCGGGCACCAACGCTCTACTCCGCAGCTTCGCGCTGCGCGGCGGCGGCCGCCCGGGCTTCTCGGAACCGAACAGCTAGGCTGACCGGCTCCCGGGTCAAGCCTGTTCGCGTCCGAGTGAAGTCGATGGCGAGGATACCTCGATTTGAGTCGCCACAGGCACTGCCACTGGATCCTTTTCGGGCCGATCACCCGGATTTACAGGCCTTGAGGGTTGACGATGCGCCAGTGGACAGTTGACGCCTTTACCGATCTGCCGTTCTCAGGGAACTCGGCATGCGTCGTTGAACCGATGGAGCGCTGGCCCGAGATGGCGTGGATGCAAGCGTTGGCTCGCGAGAACGGCGCGGGCGCGACCGCTTTCCTCGTCCCAAGGGAAGAAGCGGGGAGCCTGGAAATCAGGTGGTTCACGCCTCAGGTCGAGGTGCCGCTCTGCGGACACGCCACCCTGGCCGCCGCCCATGTTCTCTTCGCAGAGGTGGGCTTCGAAGGCGAAACGCTACGCTTCCGATCCCCGTCCGGGCAGCTGGTGGTCCGGCAGGACGGATCGGCCTACCAGATGAACTTCCCGGCACCTGAGGCGCGGCAGATCCCGAACCCGCCGGAACTCTGCCAGGCACTGGGGGAAGTGCCAGCGGAGGTCTGGGCCGGGCCGTACCTCATCGCGCTCTTCACCACACCCGACCAAGTTATCGGGCTATCGCCGAACTTCGATATGCTCCAAGTGATCTCGTCGGCTCATGGAGGCCAAGGCAATGTCGGCGTCGCCGCACTCGCGGATGAAACCGCGCCCTATGAGGTGATCGATCGCTTCTTCGCGCCCGGCTACGGGATCGAGGAGGACGCAGCCACCGGATCGTTCCACTGTATGCTCGCGCCGATCCTGTCATCCCGGCTCACCAGACATGACATACGCTTCCGTCAGGCCTCGCCAGGTCGTGGCGCCGATATCCGCTGCCGGGTGGAGGGTGAACGCGTACTCCTTACGGGGCAGGCGGTGACGGTGTGGGACAGCATTCTGCGCGTCACGCCCCATCAGGTATCGCAGGTTCCAGCCAACTGTGCAGCTTGCACATGATCAGGCGGCGCCTCGGCGGCAGAAAGGTCGCAGCCTAACAGCGGCCATAGCCGCAACGAGCCGGCGCTGATTTTCTCGCCGGAACAGCCGCCGCGGCGCCGAGATCCCGGCAGGAGCGAGCGGTGGCACATGCCCGGGTCGCAACCCAGACGCCGAGCGAGCTTCTCCATCGGCAGCCCCATCGACCAAATGAGCTCGCGGGCAGCTACGACCCGCAGCCGCTGCATGAAGCAAGCGGGCCTCGGGCGGCTTCGCCCGCGTCGGGCTAATCCAGCACCACACTGTGCAACATCGGCTCGCCGCTTCGCCGCTTCGCCTCCACGAACGCGCGCGGAGAGATACCCGCATGTGCGACGAACTCGCGGTGAAAGTGCGCCTCGTCCGCGAACTCGATCCGCGAATCCGTGTCGGGCGCGCCGGCCCAGGAGCCTGGATGGAGGGTCCTTAGCGCGCGATTGAACCGCGCTACGCGCAGCAGCCCCTTGGGCGCCCAGCCCAGATCCTGCCTGAACCGGTTCCGAAGCGTGCGTTCCTCGCACCCGAAGGCTCTGGCAAGATCCGCAACCGAGCCCCGCCAGCGGTCCGAGGCGATCGCGTCCGCCGCTCTGAAGAAGGGGCTCTGACCGGTTGTCCCGGCACTAGTCCGCTCCTCCAGAAACCACTCCGCCACAGCGGCCCGCTCCGCGAAGGATGGCGCATCGAGAAGACGAGCACGCAGCTCCGACCAGATGGAGCCTTCGATTGCCACGAAGCCCTGATCGACCGCTCCCACCACTTCCGGGAGGAGCGCCGCCGCGCCGGTGAAGCTGAGCGCAATCACAAAGATGCGTCGGCGGTCATCGAAGGATGACGTGCTAGCGCTGCTGGATCCCGCGCTGAACTGCACCGCACGGACCGTGGCCGCATCGAGGCTGACGTGGATCACTGGTGTCGCAAAGGGAAGTTCCAGCCGGACCCCCGAAGGCTGCCGACCAGATCTCTCGACGAACCCGATAGCATGCTGCCTGAGGGTTGGCCGAACGGGGCGGGCCAGGATCCGAGGATTGTCGATCAACGCGTTAGCTCCGGATTTTCCGATTTCTACAAGCTGGCGGGGAGCTGACCCGGTAGCAAGGAACAAATAACGGAGCTTCCCACATGACGTTCGAAGAGATGCAGCAGGATTTCATACGCGTGCGCTTCGCCGTGCCGTCCCTGCCGATAGCAGGGATCCTCGTCTACGCCGGCATCGCGCTCGCCTCCCTTGCGACGCCGCCATCCTACCGCAACCTTGTCCTGTTCGTCGGGTTCTGGTTCATCATGCCCGTCGGCGCGGCGATCATGAGGCTGCGCGGTGAGGAAAACGGACCGTTCCCGGAGAATCCGCTGTTCGAGCTGTCGGCACTGGCGAGGGTGATGGTGCTCGCGACCTGGTCCATACACATTCCAGTGTGGGTATATGCTCCAGACCTGTTCCCGCTTACCGTCGGCATCGCGTTCGCGCTGCACTGGGTCGTCTCCGGATGGAGCCGGGGAACGTCCATAGGGCTGACCCACCTCGCGATGCGCATCGCCCTCGTGCTCGTAGCTTGGCACGCGGTGCCTTCGAACAGGGTAGGCGCGGTCTCGGCTGCAGTCGCGGTCTCGTACCTCATCTCGGTCCTTCAGTTCAGATTCTCGGCGGCGAGCTCCGGCCTTCCCGCGAAGACGGCTCCAGACGGACGGTCGTGACGGGTCACCGCCGCCTTCCGCTCAAGCACCTGCTCGCCGTCGCGACGCTGCCCGTCTCCTTGTGCGTTAGTGGGTGCACTCCGAACACACCCCCTCCCCCAGAGCTGCTGTTCGGTGGCCTGCCGGTCCGCGGCAGCATGGAAGCGGCAGCCCGAGGCGGCTTTCGTCACTGCTTCAACATGGACGCGGTCCACGTCCGGTGCCGACGAGCCGGGGTGACGCTCTATGGACGTGGCCCCTACGAAGCGGCCGTGGACCTGCGGGGCAGCAGGGGACAGTCGGGCTTCGATCACCTCGTGCTCTGGCATGACGGTGATCAGCGCGCGCTATACGACATCCTGCCTTCTCTTCATCGGCGGGGATGGCGGCTATGCATCACCGGCACCGACCGGGCGGGCGACCAGGCGATCTTCACCCGCAAGGGTGAGCCAGTGCGCATCTCCATGGACATCAGCTACTATGGCAAGAGGCGTCTCAGGATCCTTCCGCTTGACAAGCCTCAGGAGCTCTCCACCCGCTGCATCCCCCAGAAGGGTCTGAGCGTGTTCAACCTGAACGTGTGAGCCGCATTGCGGCTGCGTCAGCCGTTCAGTTCACAGCTGCAGAAGGCGCTACGGCAGATTGCATGCTGCTCACCGGTTCAGCTTCTGAAGCGCTCCGTCCATGGCAGCCTGCCGATCCAAGGCGCCGGCGCCCTCGGCCTCATCCGCTCGCAGTAGACCTGCTCCTGCAGCCAGGCACGCTCCTCGTCGATCTCCCGATCGGAGACCTCCCGCATCCAGTGCCTGTCCAGGTGGTTCCACCGGTAACCCCGGCCGTGAAGCAGCCCCTTCGCCTCAAAGGCGGCGCCGTAGGCCCTCACAATCCAGTGCGGCATGCTCGCATTGGAGAGCAGCTCGCGCAGGACGGTCCTTCCATCCGGAAGCCGGTGCCTGAGCAGTCCGATGACGGCGTCCACGTCGCCGGTCGCCCGGTGAGGATCATGGAAGTAGCCGCACTGCATGAGGAGGTGCCCGAGCTTCCGGCCGTCGAAGCCAAGGGCGGGCCAGTCCACGTCAGCCATCGAGCATGCCCAGCGCTTGCGCGGCAGCTCCGCGAGCCTCCGCTCGACGAACGGGCGGTCGAAGCGCGCGTTGTGGCTGACCACGAGATAGGATGGCTCCAGCAGCGTCAGCACCTCGCGCTCGTCAATCCGGCAGCCCGCCAGGATCTCATCGGTGAGCCCGGTGATCTCGATCACGTCAGGCCTCAGGCTTGAGCTGGGCTGCTCGAGCCACGACCTTGCGGAGTCGACCTTCGTGATGATCCCCTCTGCGTCGAACCGCACGCGCCTGACCGCAAGCTCTATGACCTCGTCCAGCTGGGTGTCCCGACCGGTCGTCTCCACGTCCAGCACGGCGGCGACCCAGGTGCGGGAGCCGTCCCCCTCACCAGTGGGTCCCTCCCGCACCTCGAGACGGGTGAGAGTGCGCGTACGCGCTGGCTCAGCCGGATGGTCAGGCTGGTCGCCCGTGCGAGTTCGAGGTTCGTCGGTGTGCTGCTCCACAGGAGCAAGCTGGGGATCGCATTTGAACTTACAAGTGCAAAATGCCGGCCCACGGTAGCTTCTGACGCCGCCTGACTGCCGCAGAGGCAGTCAGGGGCTCTCCCCCGCCCCTACGCTGATGCTGAGGTCTCTCACCCGACGGGGCGCTCATCCTTCGGGGCCGAAGCGCGTCTCGTCCGCCAGGTGCCTCCCCATTAGTTCCGTCGCCGACGCCGTCAGCCTGATGAGCGTCCGCCGCCCATCCTCCGGGTCCGGCCACCGGTGCACGAGGCCGCGTGCCGCCATCTGCTCGACGCACCTGAGCGCAGTCGACATGGGTATGCACGCTGCCCGGGCCGCGCTGCTGACGCTCACCGGCCCGCAGGGCCGATCCCCACCGTAGAGGTCCAGCATGATGTCCCAGGCCGGATCCCTGAAGAGGACGCTCAGTTCCCCGAACAGGCGATCGCGCCTTCTGCGGTCCGCGTAGATCCGGCGCGCCCGCGCCTTCAGGTCTACGTTGACGAGTGCGATGGCTCTGGATCCCGGCCATGCGCGGACGACGTTCTGCGCCTGATCGGCCTGCAGCTCCTGCTCCCCGGTAGGGCTGGTTTTCTCTGCGAGTCTCATGCGGGAGAGGCGACCACAGTCCGTGGGCGAGCATCACCCCCCTTAGGGGGGGAGGCGGATGCACCACGCCCGCTGCGATGGTTGGCGCGCAGACAGCAGGAGACACCCGATGCTCGCCGTACTCGACCGGTTCGACCGTCACCCCTCCGACCACAGCCTCGCACGTTCCATGCACCGGGACCGCAAGCGCATCTTCATCGACCGGATGGGCTGGGACCTTCCGCACGCTGGCCATGAGGAGCGCGACGCCTATGACGGACCCGCAGCCACCTACATGGTCGTGACCGGAAGGGAGGAGGGTCAGCACATGGGCTCGCTCCGGCTGCTGCCGACGACCGGGCCCCACCTGCTCGGCGACGTGTTCAGCCACCTCTGCAGCGGAGGGATCCCGCGAGGTCCGGAGATCATGGAGATCACGCGCCTGTGCGTCTCGCCGGACTGTCCCAAGGACCAGAGCCTGGCCGTAAGGCGACGGCTCGTGGGAGCGCTGGTCGAGTACGCCCTGCTGACTGGCGTGCGCGCCTACACGATGCTGACCGAAGTCTCGCTGCTCTCCCGCGTGGCGGCCCTGGGCTGGCGGTGCGAGATGCTGGGAATGCCCGCTGCTCAAGGCAAGGACATGATCGCCGCGCTGATGGTGCACGTCGACCCGAACACCATCCCGCTGCTCCGCCGCGCAGGCGTCTACCAGGAACGGTCCATCGACCGGATGGAGCTCAGGCCTTCGGCTGGCCACCTGATGGAAGCGGCATGACCGCGGCCATCTCGGGGAAGCTCGAGCGCGACGGCTTCGCGATCATCAGATCCGCAATCCCGACCTCGCTGGCGCGCTCCATCGCCTCCCTGGTCGCGGTCGAGCTCGACAACGTGGGCTTCAGCTCCGGACCCTTCTACGGCAGCGGGACCAAGCGCATCGGCCGTCTCCTTGCACGCGTCCCGGAGACGAGGGAGCTGGTCATGCATCCCGAGCTGCTGCGGGCTGCACGCGACTGCATCGTACCTCATCATCGCGAGGTCACGCTGAACCTGACCCAGGCCATCGCCGTGCATCCAGGCGCACGGGCGCAGGTGCCGCACCGGGACGACGCGATGTGGCCGCTGCCCGCCCCCACCGGGGAGCACCTGGTGAACGTGCTCTGGCCGCTCACCTCCTTCAGGGCTGAGAACGGTGCCACTCGCGTGTGGCCGCGCTCCCACCGCGGCTCGCCCGCACCGGAGGGGCCCGCGACGGTCGCAGCCATGGAGCCGGGCGACGCGCTGGTGATGCTCGGCTCGACACGGCACGCGCAGGGAGCGAACCTCAGCGGAATGGTCCGCACGTGCCTGGTCGTGGGCTACAAGGCGGCGTGGCTCCTCCCATCGGAAAACCCCTGGCTGAGCTATCCTCCGAACCTCGCACGAACATGGCCCCAGGCACTGCGCGAACTAGTGGGCTACGGGAGGATCGCACCCAACCTGAACGGCGTGGACTGCCGCGACCCGCTCGAGCAGGGAGATGGCGCAGTCGACCACCTGCTGCCTGAGCAAGTCGACGCCCTGCACGCACTTGGCATGGTGGCGCACGTCTGACGCGAGATCCTCAACCCTTCCCCACCTCCCCTCTTGCTCATGATCGTCCGCAGGAGCTGCTGCCCAGACGATCTTGCTCCCGCTTTTCAACGCTCTATGCTGGTCCAGGGGGAATCGGGCATGGGCGAACTCGCCGCCGTCAACGAGTTCATCGAGCTGAGCCGTAGCGTCAGGAGCGCGCACGAACTCCATGCGCTCTGCGACGCGATGACGCGCGACATGGGCTTCGACTACTTCGCGCTCGTGCAGGTCGACCTGCGGCGGACGCCGGGCGAACGGGGCGTGATCGCCATCTCGAGCTATCCGAAGGAATGGGTCGCCGACATCTCGACGGGAACGAGGATCGAGGACGATCCCGCATTCCTCGCCAGCTGCCGCAGCCTCGTGGGCTTCCGCTGGTCCGAGATGCACACGATCATTCCGCTGGGCCGGAAGCAGCGCACCGTGCTCGCTCGCTCCCGCAGGGCGGGGATCGGAGATGGCTACACCGTGCCCGCCCACATACCCGGCGAGACCAACGGACTGGCGACCTTCGCCGTGGAGACTCGGCATCCCCTGCCGGACCACCGGCTCTCCATGGCGCAGCTCACCGGGACGTTCGCCTACGAGGCCGCGCGGCGGCTCCGGCGTCAGACGGAGACCGTGCTGGAGCCCGTCCGGCTCACGCCAAGGCAGATCGACTGCGTGCTGCTGATCGCCAAGGGGAAGACCGACTGGGAGATCGGACGGATCCTCGGCCTATCCGAGGACACCGTTACGGAGCATGTGGACGCGGCACGAGCCCGCTACGGCGTGGCGCGGCGCAGTCAGCTCGTCGTCCGCGCGCTGCACGACGGGCACTTCGCGATCACGGACGCCCTGCACTGACCTGCGCCCTGAGTGAGGAAGCCATCCCGAGGAGCACGCCGGTCAGCTCCTTGACCGGGTAGGTAGTGTCCAGGGCCTGGACCCCGCGCAGGTCGAACCAGCCCGCCTCCAGGACCTCCCGCTGAAGATCGAACTCAGCGGTGCGCGAGACGCCGGCGAACACGATGTCCACATAGGCCTCGCCAGGACTTGCCGGAAGGCTCTCCTCGATGATGGCGAGCGGATGCGGGAGCCGTCTGTTGCCCCCACTTCGCCAGACCGGAAGCGGCGACGCATCGCCCAGCTCGGCGGAAAGGCCCACCTCCTCCGCGACCTCCCGCAGAGCGGCAGCCGGGGGTGTCTCGCCCGCTTCGAGATGTCCACCGACGAACATCCAGCGTCCCAGCGACGGGTGACGGACGCACAGGACCCGCGGCTCGGAGGGATGAAGGAGGGCGACGCTGACCGTCATCGCCTTAACGTGCATGTTCCCATCCTCCCGGCCCTGCCGGAGCCTGTACCTCGTGTAGCCGCCTGCTGAACAGATCGGAGACAAGCTCCCCTCCGTCGGTCAGCAAGTCCAGGCGGGCATTCACGAACAGCGAGGCGGAGATCCGTTCACGGCCGTCGCCAACGACCCTGTGGCAGGCCGCCGGCACGCCGCCGAACTCCTGAGCGAGCGCACCCGCAAGCACGACCGCTCCATCGGCTCCGGGATCGACCTGCTGCCACCGGCCATCCCCCAGCACCTGGAGGCCCGGCCCGGTAGCGGCCGGAAGAAGCGTGAACAGGTCGATGTCGGTGTGCTCGTGGTTGACCGGCCCGACCGGACCAGGGGGATACCAGCTGAGACGGAGCACTGGTCCCGCCCGCCTGTCGATCATGGACTGGAGGGCACGGCCCGACGGCAGGACGACAGTCCCAATCTGGTCGAGGCTGTGGGTCACCATCGCGCAGAGACAGTCCCGTAGCCCCGTCAGAGATGCTGGGAGCGGCGGCCCGCCCATGCCTGACAATTCGAGGTAGCGCTTCCGGTCAGGTCCGGCTGCTCCCAGCGCGGTCTCAGCGGGTCCGAAGGTAACCGCATCCTGCTCAACTAGCCCCCTGAACGCAGCATACGCCGCGGGAACGACCTCAACGAGAGCCTCCGAGCGCAAAATGAGCAATCTGAAAGTCCTCCATCAAGGAAAAGGAGCCCTAAGAATGACTGGAGATGACACGGCGTGCACCTATGCTACTGATGATAGCAGAGAAGGAGTTCCGAGTTTGCTGAATGCAGCCATCGATCGCCTGGCGCGGGCTGGGGGTCTCAGCGACGCCCCCGGAGAGGTGGCCCGCAGCCTCGACGAGGCGGACCTGCGTGAGGCAGCTCTCATCCACCTCTCTGCTCTCCTCGAGGCGGAGCCCACCAACGTGCGCAGCGACGGTGTCAGCATAGGCGGAATCGCACTCGGGCTCGTCGCAAGCCGGGATCCTTCGGCGACGCTGTTCTACGAGGACCTCGCAACCGGATTCCTCGTGCAAGGGGCGGACCTCGAGCGTCGGGACGGGCCGACGACCATGGCCGCCCTGCTCGAGCTCCTGCAGTATGCGCGCGATCGCAGCGACACGCTGCTGTACCTTCCGACCGACCACCGGAAGGAGCGCATAGCCAGGCTCGTGGAGCGCACGGGCGCAAGCGAGCGGTTCGTCCGGTTCATCCTCGCGCGCTACCATACGCTTTCCAGCAAGGTGGCGGCATGAGCCTCCTTGTAGCCATCGAGGGGGCAGACGGAGCCGGCAAGGCGACGGCGGCGTCGAACCTGCGGGACGCCCTTCAGCAGCAGGGTCTTTCCGCGACGGTCATCTCCTTCCCGCGGTATCAGGAGACGGTTGGAGGCGTTGCGCTTGGCGAGTTCCTCTCCGGTCGCATGCCAGTCCCGGTGACCCCGCAGGCGGCCGCGATCCTCTACGCCATGGATCGGTTCGAGTCCGTCGGTTACGTGCAGAAGGCGGCACTCGACCACGACGTGGTGATCTTCGACCGCTACATCGCCTCGAACATGGCCTACCAGGCATCGAAGGTGAGCCCGGAGGAGGCTCCGCAGCTGATGGACTGGATCCTGACGCTCGAGACGCGGACCTTCGGGGTCCTGCCCCCCGACCTCTCCATCTACCTCGACACACCGCTCGACGTCGCGCGGGAACTGATGCTCCGCAAGAGCGCACGATCCTACACGGAGCGGCAATACGACGAGCATGAGGCCGATCTCCGGCTCCAGGAGAACGTGCGGACCAACTACGCCCGCCTTGCCGCGTGCGACCTGATCGGAACCTGGCGCGTGGTTCGAACCGCACGAGACGGAACCCTCCGGCCACCGCTCGAGATAGCGTCGGAGATCCTGCATCACGTCTCGGGAGCGATGCGCACGGAAGACTTCGAGAGGCGCGCGAGGATAGCCTCACGCGCGTAGACCAGGCGATCCTCCGGGCCGGGGGGCAGCTCAAGCACGCCAGCAACTCCCAGCAGAACCTCGGCCGCCAGCCCATCAAGCAAATCGCGGTACTCCGGATCCTCGACCCTGAGCCCGTCGGGTTCAACCGGGATCCCGCGGTCCACCCGCGACAGGAGCAGGAGGTCGTAGGTCCGCGTCCACTCGGCGAGGAAGGGCTTCAGAAGCTCGAGTCCGCTCCCCCTGCCGGAGCGGTACGCCTCCAGGTCGTGGGCGAGCACGTCCGGCACGCCACGGTCGCAGATCAGGATGTCGGGCACCGCCGCCGAGCGTTCGATCTCTCGCGAGATCTGGGTACCAATCAGCCATAGCGAGGCAGCCCCGGTCTGCTCCTTGTTCAGCGGAAACGGGCAGGTCCGGGCAGTGTCCGGAAGGATGTCGACCTGCAGGCCGTGAGCCTGAAGTGCCGGACCGATGCTGTTCACCAGTCCTGTCTTGCCGGTAGAGTAGGCGCCCGTGACCAGGACCTTGAGCAAGGGTCAGGTCTTCACGATCGAATGAAGGGCAACGCCCAGCGGTCTCAGCCGAGTCGAGGCATTCTGCCCCGTTCCGGCCTTCGCCTGTGGCTCGAAGACGACGAGGAAGTCGCTGACGAGCCATCCCGACCGCCTCAGGTCCTCAATCAGGCGGACAGCCTTGCCGCCACCCGTGCTGCTGTCGTCGACGATGAGCCCCCGGGCGCCTGGTGCGGGCAGCTCCCCGCAGTCGAAAACCGCCTTCGGATCGTCAGGAGTGGACCGGAACTTGGATTCCGGATTGTGCAGCAGAAGCGGCTTGCGGAGGAGCGCGGCGAACGCGGAGCCGAGCAGGGGAGATCCAGTCTTGGGCGTGACGATGAAGTCGATCGGCAGGTTCTGGACCTGGCCTCCAACATCCGCCAGCTGTCGCCACCTGGCCGCCAGGTCCCGCGCGTACAGGCTCGCGACTTGCGGTTCGGCCGTCGCCCCCATCAGGTCGATGTAGTCGTCGATGGGGACTACGACCTCACGGCCGACCGTCACCTTGTGGCCGACCTTCGCATGCTGCAGGCGACCGCTGACCCTCGCGGCCAGATCCGGGCCGGAGATTTGCTCCAGCCGCGCGACCTCGTTCACGCGCCGGGGCGTCTCCGTGTCGATGCCGAACTCCCGCAGCAGTTTCATGGTCTGAGCCAGCCTGTTCCGGTTCAGCCATTCCGCGACCTTCGGGTGCAGGATGTTGGTGGCCTCCGCAACGAACAGAAGGGTCGCCACACCGAGCATGGCCAGCACGCCAGTGTTGAACCAACCACCAAGGAACTGATCAACTGCCGGCATTCGCCTCCCCCTCCAAACTCGCGCCCTTTGCCGGGCGGGGTTCAATCGGCGTAGGTCGTGAGGGTCAAGAAGAGATGCAGCCGATCCGGGGGAACCCCTGGCGAAGCCGACTTCGAGCGCCGTCATCGAACTTGAGAAGACCGAGCGGCCGCACTCGCGGTCCTCGTCTAGTGAATGCCCCTGACCGCGGTCCGCACGGCGCCGACGAGTTCCTCGACGTGCGCCTCCGTGTAGACCAAGGCCGGCGCCAGCGCGATCGTGTCGCCGGTAACCCTGACGAGAACCCCCTGCTCAAAGCAGCGCTTCAGCACCTCGAACCCCCTAACGCCCGGAGCACCTGCTCCCGGCTCCAGCTCGACCGCGGCCGCCAGTCCGATATTGCGCACGTCGCGGACGAACGGCTCCCGCGCGAGCTCGTGCACGGCCTCCTCCAGCAGGTGCGCCAGCGCCGCGGCGCGCTCGCAGAGGCCCTCCTCCTCGAAAACCCGCAGGGTCGCCAAGCCGGCCGCCGCCGCAAGCGGGTGCCCAGAGCAGGTGTAGCCGTGGAACAGCTCCACACCCGGCGCCACCCCTGTCGACAAGGCCTCATCCACATGGGCGGAGACCACAACCGCTCCCATCGGGACCGTTCCGTTAGTGAGACCCTTCGCCAGCACGATGAGGTCCGGCGTCACGCCGAACACCTCCGACGCCGTCATGCCGCCAAGCCGGCCATATCCGGTGATCACCTCGTCGAACACCAGGAGGATACCGTGGCGCTCGGTGATCTCCCGCAGGAGCTGGAGGTATCCGACCGGCGGGACCAGCACGCCGGTCGAACCGGCGACCGGCTCCACTATCACCGCCGCTATGGTCTCGGCGCCATGAAGGTCGATCAGCCGCTGCAGATCCCGGGCGAGCTCGGCGCCCGCCTCCGGCTGTCCGCGGGTGAATGCCGCGGACGGGTCGTACGTGTGGCGCAGGTGGTCGACGCCAGGCAGCAGCGTGCCGAACGCGGCACGGTTCCGGCCGATGCCGCCGACCGAGGTGCCGCCGAAGCCAACTCCATGGTAGCCCCGCTCGCGTCCGATCAGGCGCGTCCGGCCGCCCTCGCCCCTCGCCCGGTGGTAGGCAAGCGAGAGCTTCAGCGCCGTGTCGACCGCCTCGGAGCCCGAGTTGGCGAAGATCACCCTGTCAAATGCCCTCGGCATGACGCCCACGAGGTCGGCCGCGAACTCGAACGCCCCGGGATGACCGAACTCGAAGCAGGGAGCGTAGTCGAGTGTGCGCAGCTGCTCGGTGACGGCCTCCACGATCAGAGGATGCGAGTGGCCTGCATTGACGCACCAGAGGCCCGAGGCACCATCGAGAATGCTGCGCCCCGCCGAATCCCGGTAGTGCACGCCGGAAGCCGATACCAGCATCCTGGGCGACCGGCGGAAGCGGCGATTGTCGGTGAACGGCATCCAGTGCGGCTCGAGATCGAGCATCGGCTTCCCTCTGCTTGCAGAAAGACAACCTCCGGGGCGGCAGCCCCTGCTGGAAGTCGCCAACGCCGCGCCGCGCGGTGCCCTCAAGTCACCGAGAGGGCGTCCCCGAGCCACCGCCTGAAGCGCCGGAGCAGCAGCGTGTCGAACCGGTCGGCGCGCGTCGAGAGAACGTAGCCGCCGAGAGGCACCTCCGGCGCAGGAGCGTCGGGATCGGGCAGGACGACCAACGAGCCGGACCTGAGCTCGTCGGAGACGAGGTACGCGCTGGCGAGGGCGATACCCCTCCCCTCCACCGCAGCCGCGATCGCCAGGTGCGCGTGCCACAGTCTCGGGCCGGCGATCTCACCCGCGACCTGATGCCCCCGCACCGCTAGCCAGGCACGCCACTGCGCGTCGTCCTCCTCGTGCAGCAGGGTTTGTCGGAGCAGGTCGGCAGCCGAGCCGAGCGGCTCCAGCCTGGCCGCAAGACCCGGCGCGGCGACAGCCATGATGTGGGGCCGGACGAGCTCGACATGCCTGAGACTCCGGCCGCCGGGATCCGGCGAGTAGCTGTCGCCGAAATACCGGACGTCCACCTCGGCCTCCCCATTCAGCAGGTCCGGCGCCCTGTCGGAGGGCCGCAGCTCGATCTCGAGGGAGCCCTGCAAGGCCTCGAACTCCGAGATGCGGCGGGACAGCCACTTCGAAGCGAAGCCGCCGTTGGTCCATATCCTGAGCCGACGGCGCCCGCCCTCGCCCTTCGCCTCCTCGGTGGCCGCAGCCAGCTCGGCAAACGCCTGGTGCACCCGCTCATGGTAGCGCTGCCCCACCTCGGTGAGCAGTTTGAGCCGGCGATCCCGGGTTATCAGCGGCTGCCCGATCCACTGCTCGAGCGAGGCAATGTGCCGGCTCACGACCGCGTGGTGGAGGGAGAGCGCCGCCGCCGCCTTCCGGATGCCGCCCAGTCGGCCGACCGCCTCGAACGCGCGCAGCGCGGCAAAAGGGGGCAGACCCTTCGAAGGCATCCACTCCGCGTCTGGGGCAGCGTCTCTGGCAGGCTCGGACATCCCGGCAGCGTTCGCACACGCTCGAAGAGGCGACAAGCAGCAGGCCAGGACAGTGGACCGATGCATCCCTGCGACCTTTCAGCGGATGGAGTGCGCCGGTGCGTGGGACACACCTCCGATCACCCATTAGGCAACGCGGCCACGTCCCTCCGAATGGTAGCTGATGAGGGGATGCGACATGGAGGCGGACTGATGGAACGGCCTGGAACCTTGATGGCAGCGCACGGCCTGCTGCATCCGGTGCAGCCCCATGCCGCTCCTCGGCGTAGCCAGCGCATGGCCTCGTCGGCTATGCCGGTCGCGATCACGCTCCTGTGTGCATGCTCGTCTGCAGCGTCCGCTCAGCAACCAGCCGCTGCACCTACCCTGTCCGCGGCCCCGGAGCATGCGTGGACGTGCGACCTCACAGTCGGCGGCACGCGCTATGGAAGCTTCGCACGGTGGTCCGACGGCAGCGGAGCGCGACGATCCCGGGACAGCCTGCTGGACCGCGGCTACGCCTACGAGGTCGAGCAGGAGACGAGGTTCGATGCCGGGGGCGACTTGAAGCTCCTCACGATCAGGGGCACCACGTCCAGCGGACCCGTGGAGGAGAGCTACTCGGCCACGCCGGGCGGCTACTGGTTCAAGAGCCTCGTCGACGAGGGATCCGGGCCGTTCCGTCCTAATCTCCACTACGTCCCCTTCGCCGAATCCATCGACGCATTGTTCAACCTTGCCGAGGCGGCCCTGCGGTCGCCCAGCCGATCGGTCGAGATCGCGCCCGGCGGCAAGGCCGAGCTCGAGCTCCTCGGCCGCGTGCAGGTCCGGAAGGGTGCCGAGACGAAGGAGTTGAGCGGCTACCAGCTGAGGGGCGGCTTCGGTCGCCAGCCGATCTGGTTCGACGGTGCGACCGTCTTCGGCGTGGCGCAGTCCCTCGGCTACGGCCGAGCGGGTGGCTACACCTGCCTCCCGAGAGGGTGGGAGCACGTCGCCGCGGACCTGAAGAAGGCCCAGGACGAGCGGGCCGCCGAGCGCGCCAGCGCGCTAGTGTCGGAACTCGCGCCGGTCCTCAAGCAGCCTGTCGCATTCAAGGACGTGCGTCTCTTCGTCTCCAGGGCGAGATCCTTCGCGGAGCACATGACCGTCGTGGTTGAGGACGGCGTCATAACTGCGGTCGGGAAGAGTGGCCGGACCCGGATACCACGAGGTGCCCGCGTGGTGCCAGGTGCGGGCAGGACGCTCCTGCCCGGACTGTGGGACAGCCACCTGCACTTCTTCAGCGACGAAGCCGGGACGCTGCTCCTCTCGCAGGGCATCACCAGCGTCCGGGATCCGGGCAACTTCGCCGAGGACATCATCCCGCGCATGCGCCGGATCGAGGACGGCCGGCTCCTGGGACCACGGGTGATCCCGATGATGATCATCGACGGTCCGGGGCCGCTCTCCGTCTTCGTGGGCGTCAAGGTGAGCACGGAGGCGGAAGCGCTCGAGGCCGTGAGGCTGGCCAAGCGCCAGGGCTTCGCAGGCGTGAAGACCTACGGCTCGCTGGACCCGAAGCTGGTGCCCGGCATCGTCGCGGAGGCGAAGCGGCTGGGGCTCCGGATGCAGGGTCACGTGCCTCACGGTATGCGCGCGCTGGACGCGGTCATGGCCGGCTATGACGAGATCAACCACGGCAATTTCCTGCTCCTGCAGGCCGCCCCAGACGAGGTGATCAACCGGACCGACACGCTGGAGCGGCACTACGGCCCCATGCGGCTTGCCGATCAGATCGACGTCACCGGTCCGAGCATCGGCGGCCTCCTCGACGAGATCGCACGACGCGGAGTCGTGGTGGACGCGACGCTGAGCGTGCTCGAGCACCTCTGGACCGATCAGGACGGGAACATCGGGGCGGCCTATCGGCCCATTGCCGAGAGCCTCGACTACCAGTTCCTGCGTGGGCAGAGGCAGGGCGGGATCGCCCCAGCGCCCGGCCTTGACCGCCCCGCCATCCTGAAGGCGTTCGGCCGGCTGAAGGAGCTGCTCCCGGAGCTCCGCAGGAAGGGCGTGCGCTTCGTCGCGGGCTCGGACATGAACGGCCTGGTGCTCGCACACGAGCTGGAGCTCTACGTAGAGGCTGGACTCACCCCTGCCGAGGCGCTCGCCTCCGCCACGATCGCACCCGCCGAGGCGTTCGGACTCTCGGCCCGCACCGGCTCCGTCGAGGTGGGCAAGCTCGCGGAGCTCGTGCTCGTGCAGGGCGACCCCGGCACGCGAATCTCGGACATCCGGAACGTCGAGCTGATCCTCACCCAGAAACGTCTGATGGAGGCTGCGAGGCTAAGAAGGGCGACTGGGTTGTTCCGGCAGTAGGTCAGCTCGTTCGGACACGACATAAGAGGACGGTGCAGGTCGCGTCGCGCATCGTCAGTTCAGGCAGCATTATGACTGACCCGGGCGTGCTTGAAGAATTCCTCTGATCCATCCAAGCAGCAGGAACACGACCAGGCCGAAGGGTCCGACGCAAGCGGTCAGCAGCAATGAAAGCCTGAGCTGCCACGACGGCATGCCCCTGCGTGCCGCCTCCTCCGATTCCCAGATGCCCGCCCAGAGATCCAGGACGAGGTAGTGGGTCCACCCGGCGAGACGCAGCCCCGGCACCGCGAAGAACTCGGCGATACCCTCAAGCGAGTAGTCGGCGACGAGCGTGCTCGCACCCCTGCCAGCGAAGAAGAGCGCGCAGTAGGCGAGTGCGAGGAGCAGTCCCGCGCCCTTGGCAGCCGCGATACGCCTGACGTCGTGCGGTGCCAGCAGCAGGATCCACGCCGCCAGGGCCGGCAGATGGAGGAACCAGAACAGTGCGTCCAAGGTCATGCCGGTCGGTTCCCGTACCAGTGAGATCTGTCCCCCCGAACTGAGGTCATCGACGGGGTGGCAGCGCCTTCAGGGGGCGAGCGCCACCACCCCTCGATGAACCGGGTGCTATGCGACCCGGAGCACCGAACGACGACGCCGCGTCGCCGCCCCCAGAAGACCGAAGCCGCCGATCATCATCGCCCAGGTGGCCGGCTCCGGCACCGCGGCCACTTCGAAGTTGAAGCTGTCGGCGCGGCTGCCGAAATCGAAAGCGACGTTGTCGATCCCGCCCGAGAAGGTGCCGCTCCAGCCGGAGCCGATGCCGGAGCTCAGTCCTACCACGAGCAGGTCCGGATTGGCGCCGATCCAGTCGGAAAGCGAGTTGGTGAACGCTCCCGGATTGGCGAGCCCGCTGTTGTTCCAGAACTGCGATGAAAGGCCGATGCTCTCCGAGACCCACGCATCCGTCGCGACGTTGCCTGGCGCCGACTGGTAGTATGGCTCGTAGATCAGCGCCGTCGAGAGCGGCAGCGTCAGCCCGCCAGTGTTGACGAGCAGGCGGAGCGATGCCGTCTGGATCCCGTCAGTGGTGGAGGCGGAGGAGCGGTACCAGTCGTACGATGCGCTGACGAAATCCGAGAGGCGGACAGGCTGGCTGAAGTAGTATTCGAGGTCCGCCTTCGATCCGCTGCCGGGATTGCCGTTCTGGTCGGGATGGCCGTTGGCGCTGGTCCCGATGAACTCCACCGAGCCGTTACCCGAACGGGCGCGCGTCTTGGTGATGCCCACCGAGGCGTTAGCCCCAACGTTCTGCTGGGCCCACTTGTCCAGCACCAGGCCCGCTCCTGCCCGGTTCGCCGAGCCGCTCGGCCCCGTCACGGTGGTCAGGGTACCATTCGCGTCCGTCACAGTAGCGGCGACTCCCGCGCCAAAGTTGCCGCTCACGTCCGGCAGGTCGGTGTTCTTCACCGTCGTCGCCGCCCCGGCAGAGCCGGCAACCGAGATCAGCAGTGAAGTTGCAGCAATCCTGAACATGTTCATCTTGAAACCCCCTTGTCTTGTTGAGTCGAGTGCGTCCTTGATCTTCTTGGCGACCTCAAACCGGTGAGCGGACATTCGCACCTCTCAGCCGCCGGCCACAGTCGTTTTGGGTGTCAACGTGGGACGGAACCTCGCAAATCTGCATCGGAAAACCCTCTGAGGGAGGCGATCTCGGTGTGACCACAGCACGCGCGGCGAGGTTGGACCACTGGCCCTCAGCTTTTCGGCCGTCCTCTGCGGATCTCCTCTAGCGCGGACTCCAGCACCTCATCGGACGGAGACTGCAGCACAGGTGTCGGCAACCTCAGGTCCGGCACGACGCCGCGAGATCGGGTGTCCCCGCTGGGGCGGACGATGAAAGCCTTCGGAAAGGTGACGGTCAGTCCCGTTTCAGGCAGCTTGAACTGCTCCGCCGCGCCATAGGTCGTCGCCATGTCCGACGTCTCCTCCCCCAGTATGACGCCGAAGCCGAAATCCTGAACGATGGCGCTCACGAGCACGGCATTCGAGAAGCTGTGTCGATCCTGCAGCACATAGACCCGTCCTCCGAAGCGGCGACCGGCTCTGGGCCCCATCCAGGGCTGCTCGACCTTCACGCGGCTGCCCAAGGGAGTTCTCGAGTAGAGTTCGGCGTAGGCCTTCGTGCCGGCGTTCGCCTCCTCGGGCCGGGGGCCAAGCCTCGCGGCGTTCGCTGCGACCGACTGAGGGCTCACCCTCACCTCGAAGCGGGAGGCGAAGCGGAAGGGCTTCGTCGCGAACCAGGCGATCATCGGGTCGCTGAAGCTGTTGTCGCCTCCAGGATTGTCCCGGAGGTCGATCAGGAGATCCGTGGCTTCCGACGCAAGAAAGTCCGAGAAGGACCTGTCGATGAAGGCCGTGAAGGCCGCGGCATCGAACATCCCGGCCGGGGTTGACGCATAGGGCTCGTAGAAGGGACCTGGCCGCAGATAGGCAATGCCGCCGGGCAGGACCCTGGCCTTCCTCTCGTCGGTCAGGACCAGCCGCAACCGGTCCGCCGAGCGCGCCTCCTGCACATCGCTTGCCTTACGGGCCGGAAGCCTGACCCTCAGCAGCCTTCCGGAGCGCCGAAGCACCAGATCGAACGAGGCCCTCTCGCCAAGCTCGCGCCAGACCAGCCTGGGGAACATGAACTCGAGCAGGGAGTCGGCCATGTACGCGCTCTCGGCGCCGATGTGGCGTCGCGTGCGGACCAGCCACTCTGAGGCGCGCAGACCATCCATGCTGACGAGCTCATCACCAGGCTCTACGGACCTGCTTCCGCTATGATCGGCGGTGATGAAGGCCCTGCCCTCGACGACGCGGATCCGGACGGGCAGGATGAGCCCTCCGTTCGACTGGAAAGCGCTCCAGCCCTCATCGACCTCCTCGATGCGCGTGTGCCCCATGCGGACTCGCGCCGTGAACAGGTTGAAGCGCACCGCAGCCTCGGCTCGGGACATCGGGCGGTTCAGCCTGGCACGCTCTCTCCGGAAGGCCGCGTCAAGCTCCCGCCTGGAAGCGAAGGCGTATAGGTCGACGTGTGCCTGCTTCAGACCGGAGTAGAGATGATCGAAGTCCTGTCGAAGCTCGGCGGGGCTGAACTGCCGATCAGTCTGGGCCGCCGCCGGGGAGCTGGCGGCTAACCAGAGGGCCGTCACGCCGGCGCAGACCAGACGGATCAGCGCTGAAGGCGCTTTGAAGGAGATGGGGCCGTCTGAACCCCGGCGGGACATCATTGGTGGGCTGGTCATGGGCGTCATCCCTAGTCCCGCTCCGACCGCGCCTATTGAACGGACTTAACCTCGCAGTCAGAGCCCACCCCCGCCGCTTCCAATCCGGCACCGGATCGCGCACATCCGTTGACGGAGGGGCTGTGTCGCACACCCATATCACGTCGGGACTTCAGCATCTGGAGCCGGGCGCCTGCATCCGGCGCCACCGGCATGCCGTTGGCTACGTCGCGCTCCTGGCGGAAGGCGGCTACACCGAGGCCGGCGATCGAGGACGGTTCTCAGTGCAGCCAGGCGAGGTCGTGCTCCACCACGCCCACGAGGCGCACCAAGACCTCACGACCCGCAGCCGCACCCTGGTCCTGAACCTTCCGCTGCCCGACCTCTCGTTCACTCCGGGGCACTACGAGTGCTCTCTTGGCGAGGAGGTGCTGCGCCTGGCCCGAACGGATCCTGTCGCGGCCGCCGAAGCCATGCTCGCAGGACTCCGGCCGGCGCCCAGGCTTGTCCCCGACTGGCCCGACCTGCTGGCAGAGGAGCTCAGGAGCGACAGCGACCTGACCATTGCGGAGTGGGCGTCCGCCCACGGCCTCGCTCCACAATCGGTAAGTCGAGGCTTCCGCCAGGTCTTCGGCGTAAGCCCCAAACGCTTCAGGGCCGAGACCCGAGCACTCCGCGCGGTGGAGACGCTCAGGACCAGCAGAATGGGGCTTGCCGACCTGGCATTCTCGCTCGGCTTCGCCGATCAGTCCCACCTCACGCGCGCGGTGAAGACTCTCACCGGCAGTTCGCCCGGCCGCTTCGCGCGAGCGGCCGCCCCAGCCGCGAGGACGGTGGACCGCAGCCGCGTGGCTACTTCCGCGTCGCGCCGAGAAGACCCTCAAGGTGCCGTCGAGCGACGTAGAGCGGATCGTCCCCTCCGGCGACCGTAGGCCTGACGCCGATACGCTCCCAGCTCGCACTGGTCCGGAGGCCGATCGGCCGTTCCTGCGGGACCGTCATCCGGAGCCCGCCCGGGAGCTTCCGTTCCTCACCGTAGAGGTGTGCAGACCCGAAGGTGCGGTCGCCGACTATCACAGCTCGTCCCAGCGACTGCAGGTGGAACGCCACCGCCTCTGAGGCGGAACCGCTGCGCCGGTCCACGAGCACCGCGACAGGCCGATCCGCGGGCCACCTCGGCAGCGCCGTCGCTGGAAGCGTCCTGTTCTCCCGCCTGCCAGCGCGCGATTCCATCCAGCCGAGCAGCGTCGACCCTTCAGGGACGAGAGCGGCGAGAACATTGTCCGCTGTCTCGCCGTCCCCCCCACCGTTCTGCCGAAGGTCAAGGATCAGTGCGCGCGAGTCCGCCAGCAGCGACAGCGCCGTGGCGATCTTCGGTCGGGCGAGATCCCAGGAGAAGAACTCCGACAGGCGCAGATAGCCGATGTTGTTCTCGAAGACCGCCACCTGCCGCACGCCCGCATTGGCGTCGTGCGCCTCGCGACGCCAATCCTCGTATCCCGAGTTGTCAGTGCCTGCGCCGTCCGGAACGATGATGTTGAAGTGCTGGTCGCGCCTCTTCAGCTCCTCCTCGAGCCGTGAGGCGAAGATGCGCAGGTCACCGCAGTTCGCGGCGAAGCGCCCTTGTCTCGCCCAACTCCTCACGTCCTCGGCCAGTGGTCTGGCCTCCGCGGCGATCACGTAGTCGCGCTCTATCTGGCGTGCGACCTCCTGAAGCACTTCTGTCTGGGCAGGACAGGATGCGGCAGCAGCGAGAACAGCAAGGAAGACCATCAAGCAACCTCCATATATATGTAAGCGCTTATACATTTGCTCAGCTAAGTGGCAAGCCCATTCCAACGGGTTGTTGTGGCGCAGGTCGCCTGCTTACATGCGGACATGACCAGCAGCCGGCGCACTCTCGGAACCCTGCTCCGGCATCTGCTGGACCTGCTGGATGGCGACGTGGAGCGCACCTACCGCTCGATGGGACTGGACTACAGGCCCAGGTTCACGCCCGTCATGCGCTTCCTCGAGGAGCGGGGAGCCGCCCCGATTCGGGAGATCGCCCTCCATGCCGGGGTAAGCCATCCCGGGATGAGTCAGACGGTCTCCGAGATGGTCCGGGCGGGTCTGGCGAGGCTGGAGCGCGGCTCGGACGGGCGCGAGCGGCTCGTGCATCTCACCGAGAGGAGCATGGAGCTCCTTCCGGTGCTGAAGCGCTGCTGGTCGGCCACGAACTCGGCTGCGGCGCAGCTCTCCCGGGAGGCCGGTCTGGACCTGGAGCAGTCCCTGGAAGGCGTTATCCGGCTCCTTCAGGACCGGCCGTTCGCGGACCGGATCTCCGAGCACTTGCGTTCGGGAGAAGCAGCCAAGCCAGTCGAGGCTCCTTCGGCTCGGGTATAGCCCGGAGCGCGCCATTTCAACGCGGCCGACAGGGTCACAGGTCAGAGCGGCGAAAAGGTCCAAAACGGGACGGCTCGGGTGCGCGGTCGGGCGCATGTCTATAAGCACTTCCTCATGTCCAGGTCCTCTCCCGCCTTGCCGCCGCACGCCCGCTCGGCAACCGCGTTCCCACCGTTGAGCAGCATCGCGATCCTTCCAGCCGCAGCCCTGCTCGTCGCCGCGCGAGCCATGGCGCAGCCAACCGCATCCGACACGCAGAAGGTGGTGATCCCGGCCGGTGCCCGGAGCTGGACCTTCACCAACGGCCGGGAGGAGTTCGGCCATCTGAAGACGTGGCGGGACGCTTCAGGCGTCCGCCTGTCGCATGAGGTCTTCCAGGAGAGGAGCACCCGCTTCGAGCTCTCTCAGCGGCTGTCGCAGCGGAAGGACGGCACCCTGGAGGCGCTGACGGTTGAAGGAACCGGTCCTGAGGGGAAGGTCGCGGAGAGCTACAGAACCGACGGGAAGACCTACACCTTCAAGTCCAGCTCCGACGCCGGCACCGGACGGGTGACCGCCCGCAGCTTCTACCTGCCGCTGGCCGGGACGGCGGACGCCACGTTCGCACTCGCCGAGTGGCTCGTCGCGCATCCCCGTTCCGAGATGCGGCTGGCCCCTTCGGGCGCCGCGAGGCTGGAGCGGCTCGCCAATGCGCAGGTCAGGTGCGGAGGACGGGAGAGGAAGCTCACCGCATACCTCATCAGCGGTCTCGACCTGACACCCCAGCCCATCTGGTTCGAGGGAAGAAAGGCGTTCGGGAACGCAGGCCCGATCAGCCTCCTGCCCAACGGATGCACGGGTCTCTCCTCCGAGCTGCAGCGCCGGCAGGAGTCCGCGCTGGAGCAGCGCGAGACCTCCCTCGCCAGGCAGCTGGCCCGCAGGCACACCGGGCCAGTGCTGCTTGAGGGCGGTCGGCTGTTCGACGCGAAGGCTGGCCGCTTTCTCGACGGCCAGAGCGTCCTCGTGAACGGGAAGAACATCGAGAGGGTCGGACCCGCAGGCAGCTTCGCCGTGCCGGCCGGAACCCTGCGGCTGAGCGCCCGGGGGATGACGATCCTTCCGGGATTGTGGGACAGCCACAAGCACATGGTCGGGACGAGCAGCGGCGCGCTCTTGCTATCCGCGGGGATCACCACGGTCCGGGACATGGGAACGCTGCCGGACGTGATGGTCCGGCTCCGCAGTCGGATCGATGCAGGGGAACTGCTCGGACCGCGCATCCTGCCCCTGATGGTCGTCGACGGACCCGGGCCGACCATGAACTACACCGCACGCCCCGTCTCCTCGCCCGAGGATGCCCGCGCCGCGGCGCAGGAGGCCCTGGACAAGGGATATCTCGGCCTGAAGATCTACAACTCGCTGGAGCCAGGGCTGGTCCAGGAGCTTGCCCGCGAGGCGAAGCGGCTGGGCCTGCGGCTCCAGGGCCACATGCCCGCCGGCACCCGTCCGCTGCACGCGCTGGAGCAGGGCTATGACGAGCTGACGCACGCGAACCACGCGCTCCTCCAGTTCGCGCCCAACTCGGTGCTGAGCCAGCCGCACCGAGACCGGACCCATTTCGGACCGGCCCGCTTCGCCGCCGAGCTCGACCTGAACTCCGAGCAGGTCCGGTCCTACGTCGCGGAACTGAAGCGAAGGGGCGCCGCGGTCGACCCTACGCTCTCAGTCACGGAGATGCTCTGGACGCTCGAGCCGGGAGAGATGCCGCCGGCACTGTCGCCATATGCGAAGGCGCTGCCCGTCCAGTTCCAACGCGGCCTCCGCCAGGGCGGGTACGCCCCCCCGGCAGGGCTCACCCGCGACCAGATGCGCCGCGGCCATCTAGCTCTGAGGCGGTTCGTCGGCGCGCTGCACGCGGGCGGTGTCCCGATCGTCGCGGGCACGGACGGCTTTGGCCTGGAGATCGCGCGCGAGCTGGAGCTCTATGTCGAGGCCGGCCTTACCCCCGCCGAGGCCCTCCGATCGGCCACGATCGTACCGGCTACGATCATGGGCAAGGCTGGGACGCTGGGTTCGATCGAGCCGGGCAAGCTGGCCGACCTCGTCCTCGTCGGCGGCGATCCCGCGCGGGACGTAGGTGCGGTCCGGGACGTCCGGATGGTAATGAAGGAGGGCATTGCCATGGATCCAGTGGCGCTCGCGCGAGGGGCCGGCCTGGCCGTCGAGGACAAGGAGGAACGTCCGTGAAAGAGGTTCATGAAAACCAGACTGGAATGGCGCCTTCGAGGCGCAACTTCCTGGCCGGAGGCGCGGCGGCTGCCGTGCTGGCGGCCCTGCCCCAGTCCGCCGCTGCGCAGACGAAGCTGTCGAGAGCTGCCCAGCAGGTCTACGCCCGCGCCACGGTGATCGACGGCCTGAGCTACCTCACCGCGTTCGATCCGGCCGACGCACCCGGCTCGCTCCTTCCCCGCTTCGTGTCCGAGTTGAGGTCCTCCGGCATCACCGCGATCAACTTTACGGTCGGCAGCGTGGGCAACGCGCCATCCGCATTCGAGGACTCGGTGGGAACGCTGGCGTACTGGAACGGGATCGTCAGCCGCTCCCCCGACCTCCTGATGAAGGTGGAGCGACACGAGGATCTCGCCCGTGCCAAGCAGAGCGGCCGCCTCGGCGTGATCTTCGGCTTCCAGGACAGCACCATGTTCGGAACCGATCTCGGAAACGTCGAGGTCTTCCGCGACCTCGGCGTCCGGATCGTCCAGCCGACCTACAACCTCCGAAACCTGGCAGGCGACGGATGCCTGGAGCCCGCGAATGGCGGTCTCAGCAAGCACGGCCACGACCTGGTTGCCGCTCTGAACAAGGCCGGCATGCTGGTCGACATGAGCCATGCCGGCTCACGCACCCAGATGGACGGCATCAAGGCCTCCAGCAAGCCCGTGGTCGTCAGCCACAGCGGCTGCCGTGCGCTGGCGGACACTCCACGCAACACGACCGACGAGGTCATCCGCGCGCTTGCGTCCAAGGGAGGCGTGCTCGGGATCTACTTCATGCCTTTCCTGAAGATCGGCAGCCAGCCGCACGCCGAGGACGTGTGGAGGCATCTCGAGCACGCGATCAACGTCGCCGGGGAGGACCATGTGGGACTCGGCACCGACGGCGGCGTGCCGGCGATCACGAATATGGACGCTTACCGGAAGCACCTGCAGGAGAGCCACGAGCGCCGCACCAAGGCTGGCTTCGCGGCGCCGGGTGAGAGCGCCGACGTGATGCTGATCGTGCCGGAGTACAACAGTCCGCGCCGCTTCGAGCTTCTCGCCGACGACCTGCTTCGCCGTGGCCACAGCAGCGCGCGGGTGGAGAAGATCCTGGGCGGCAACTTCGCCCGCGTTTTCCGCGACGCCTGGTCCTGATGCTGGAGGCCCGGCGAACCGGATACGCTCACCGGTCCCATCGGTGCGGGACCACAGACGCTGGGGCAGGTACGCCCTCAGCATGCGACAGAGTCACCCTGTGCCTGCCCGTGTGCGGCGGTGCTTCGATCTCACCACCAAGCCCATCCAGCTGCCGAAGCTCGTCCTCCTGCGGAGGCTCGCCGTCGTGACTCCGCACGTAGACGGTGCCTCCCCAATGCATCCTCATGGCAGTGGCGGCGCGTATCAGCGGAACCTCAAACCCGAGCGGAAGGACGGGATCGCCGCCGGTCGCGATCAGCCAGGTGCTCCGCTCCCAGCCGGTTCCCGCGCCCGGCGGCTGATGCGAAGGATCACCGAGCCGCTCCAGCAACGTCTTGAGCAGCGCGCTCATCGCGTACCAGTAGACCGGCGTGGCGAACACGACGCTGGAGGACTCGGAGATCGCTCGACGCAGCCTCGCGACGTCATCGCAATCCCCGGAACCGTAGCTGAACGGCACGATGTTCATCCGGCACATGTCTGCCACCTCGGGTCGCCTCCCCATCCGCGAGGCGAGCCTCTCCACCGCGATCGCCGTGTTGCCGCGGGATCGTGCCGACGCGAGTATGACCAGGCAGGAACCCATGGCGCGATCTGCCCCCAAAATGCATAACCACTTAAGCATTCGTTGATCATCCCGGTCAACGGGCGGTTCGACGGACGACAAGGGAGACCCGACATGCGTCGTCTGAGTAGCCAGTCGGAGAACAAGGAACCCTCTGCTCCGGGTGTTGTCCGATGATATCCGGCGAGGGCGGTCTCATCGACCTGGTGACGCTCGGCATCGTTCCTGGCGGCCTGATCCTGATCATGTTCGGCCTGGGCGTTAGCCTCCGGCCCGCAGACTTCCTGTTCGTCGGGCGGAACCCCCGCGCCGTCGGCGCAGGCCTTATCGGCCAGCTCGTGCTCATGCCCGCGTTGGCCATCGCCGTGTCAGCACTCCTCGGCCTCACCGGAGGCCTGGCGATGGGCCTCTTCATCCTCGCTGCGTCGCCAGCAGGCGTCACGTCCAACGCGATGACCCACGTCGCACGGGGCAACGTCGCACTCGCGGTCACGCTGACGGTCCTCACCAGCAGTCTCTGCGTGGTGGCGGCCCCCCTCTACCTGTCGTGGGCGCTCGGCCACTACTACGTGGCGGCGGACGCTCCGCACCTGTCGGCCCCCGCCACCATGGCCACGCTTGCCAGGATGACGGTGCTCCCGATCGCCGCGGGCATGGCCGTCCGCCGCCTCATGCCGAACGCCGCCGCGCAGATCGCCAGATGGTCGAGGCCCGCTGCGCTCGTCGTCCTCTTCTCCGTCATCACGCTAGAGCTGCTGGTCAGCTTCGATGTCGTGGTGCGGAACCTCTGGCGCGTCGGACCGGCCGTGTTCCTCCTCAACGTCCTCGCCATGACGACAGGCCTGGCGCTGGGGCGGCTGATGCGACTGGATCGCCGCGATTCGCTCACCATCGCGCTCGAAGTGGGCATCCACAACGCTACCATGGCCATGTACCTGTCGCTCACCCTGCTCAGGAGCGTGGATCTCGCCATCACGGCCATAATCTACGGCTTCGTCATGACGCTGAATGCGACCGTGTTCATCCGGGTCATGGCTGCCCGAGGCTACCCGGGCGATGAGGACGTCGCCGCGGCGGCGAGCACCCGGGTAGGCGCCAGCGGATGAACCTGCAGCTGATCGACGGAGCGACGATCCGCGATCTCGTCACGCCCGACGTGTCACGCGAGCTCATGGCGGCAGCGATGAAGATGACGAGCCTGCGGGAGGTCGAGCTGCCCCTCCGCCGCTGCCTCAAGCTCCCGGACGGCCTGGGGATGCTCAGCGCCATGCCCGGCTTCGTGAGGCCGATCGCGGCTGCCGGCCTGAAGCTGATCAGCCTCGTGCCGCCCGCCTCCCGCAAGGGGTCGAGCCATCTCGGGCTCATGATCCTCTATGAGGCGGAGGGCCTCACGCCACGCGCCATCCTCTGCGGAGCAACGATCACGGCGCTGCGGACGGCAGCCGTCTCAGCGCTCGCCACCGACCGGCTAGCCCGCAAGGACGCCAAGGTGCTCACGATCCTGGGATCCGGCGAGCAGGCCGTGGCGCACATCGAGGCCCTCGCACCGGTGCGCAACTGGGGCGAGTGCCGGGTATGGACGCGGAATCCGATGGCGCTCGATGAGATACTGGCCCGCCACGGCGACCTGCTGCCCATCCGGGCCAGCGACGACCCCCTCGAGGCGGTAGCGGGGGCGGACGTCGTGTGCACCGTCACGGCGGCGCGAGAGCCCCTGGTGTGTGCCGAGGCCATCGGCCCGGGCACGCACCTGAACCTCGTGGGCTCAAGTACCAGCGACTCTTGGGAAGTCGAACCGGAGCTGATGAGGCGAGCGTCCGTCTTCATCGACTACTGGCCTTCCATCATGGATCAGGCGGGGGAGCTGCTCGCCGCCTTCAGGACTGGGCTGGTCACGCCCAGCCACGTGCAGGCGGAGATCGGCGAGGTCCTCCTCGGCCGCCATCCCGGCAGAAGCGGGAGCGGAGAGATCACCGTCTTCAAGTCGGTGGGGATCGCCTCCCAGGACATCGTCATGGCCGCCTACGTGGCGGAGCAGGCGATCGCCTGTGGCCGCGCTCGCTTCGCGTCGCTCTAGGGTCGAGGCCGCGGCCGCGGAGGGCCGGCCCGAACACGCCCGTGAGGCGGTGGCGGTCGCCCGGGTAGTAGAGGCTGACGGCGGTCACGAACGTCTCCGCCCGCCAGGTCCGGCGCTGCACGAGGAGACAGGGCGCCCCCTCGCTCAGTTGCAGCCGGGAGGCGGTCTCGCCGTCCGCCGCGACCGCCTGGATCACGTGCTCCGCCGCATAACCCGGGACCTCGTCCAGCAGCCACCTAATCGGGGAGATGCTGGCGAAGCTCTCCTCCCGAACGCGCGGCACCGCTCCAACGTTGATGTAGCGGTCCTCCAGCAGGAACGGCGCGCCGTCGCTCCGATGCAGGCATCGCACGTGCACCAGCTCGGCTCCGCCCGGCGCCTGGAGCTCGAGGGCAAGCGAGGCATCGGCACGCAGAACGCTGCGCTCCAGGCGCTCGAAGCTGTAGCGGGCACCCTCGGACGTCACCTCCACCTCCGGATCGTCGATCTGGAGGACCGCATGCTCACCCAACTGGCGAGCGACGACCGTCCCCAGCCTCGGCCGCCGCGTGATCAGCCCTTGCTCCACGAGTGACCGCAGCGCCCGGTTGACCGTCATGCGGGAGACGGCGAACAGCCCCACGAGCTCCTGTTCCGGGGGTATCCTGTCGCCTGGCTGGAGCCGGCCGGCCAGGATCGGCCGCGCAATCGCCTCCCTGACCTGCGAGTAGGCGGGTCCGTCCCCATCCATGAAGAAAAGCGGCTCCGCCAACGGCCAGGGCTCCCGAGAATGCACGCCGATCGCAATTACCTGGCGCGAAGCCCGGCAGGTGCCCGCGGGGCCCGACGTTCACCAGCCACCACAGCCCTGTGACTAGCCCGCCATGCGGAGAAACTCCACCAGCCTGCGCGCCAGCCGCTCGTCTAGCACGATGAACTGGCGCCGCCCATCGTCCGGGTCGCTGATACGCCGGACGAGCTGGCGCCTCTCGAGATGCTGAACCCACCGGAGGGCCGTGGAGCGCGGCGCCCCCGATGCGAGCCAGAGGCACTTCACGGGAGTATACCGGCGCTCGCCCCTCGCGACGAGAAGCTCGAGGAGCATTCGCCAGACCACCTCGTTCGCGAGGTCTTCACCGAAAACTCGCGACCGCTGGCCGAGCAGACGGAGAGCCTTCCGCGCGGCCGTCGTGACGTCGGCATCGTCTGCGGCTTCTGGCGCATCGTGGGCATTCAGAGGTGCAGCAGGGACGAGCCGCAGCGTTCGCCGAGCGGCGTGCTGGCGCCTGGCCGCAATGGGCTGCGGCACCCCAAAGTCCACCTCAGCACCCATTGCGTGGCTCAGGTTCTCGCCAGCCTTGGCGCTGGCCGTGCCCGGCTAGAGCCGGTGACGCCACGTCAGCCGCCCGCTGTCTCGACGCGATCAGGTCGGGCCGGCACCGGAGGAGCCGGCGGCGCGGGGATCGAGAAGCCCAGGTCCATGTCGACGAGCTGCTTCGCCGAGGGCTCTCCGCCGGCACGTTGGACCAGAGCCAGAGCCCGAGAGGCAGATATCCCGTGGAGCCGCAGGGAGATCAGGTCATCCGCCGACATCGACCGGAAGTACGGGCGCACTGCATAGAGCTCGCGAAGGTACGTGCCGTCGACGCCATGGAGCCGGAGTTCGGCCAACTCATCCACACTCCTCGCCGTGAAGCCGGCGGAGGCGAGGCCGCGCAGATACTGCGCAGTGACGCCGTGCACCCCCAGGCCGAGGACCTGCGATGGCCCCACCCGGTAGCCGAGACGCACGAGCTCGGCGAGGAGCGGACGGTCCACGCCGTGGAGCATCACGCGGAGCTGCTCGCCCTCGGAGAGCTCGCCCAAGCCTTGGCGGACCCACTCCGACCGGAAGGCAGGATCGGCAGAGAAGGTGCACCGGCCCGTGCCACGTCCCGAGCCTGCCTCCCCCGAGCAATCGAGCCGCCCCGCCTCCGCCGCCTTCGTGAAGCGGACCGCCGACGTGCTCCCGTGGAACTGGGCAGGCGCAAGCCCGACCAGCTCCTGGAGGCGGGCCGGCCGTGAGATGCGGCTCTCGCCCCCGGTCCCGGACCTGTAGGCAAGCGTCAGCTGCACGCTCGACCGCTCAGGACCCTCGGCCAGCCGCCACGACACTGTGCCAGCCTCGCCGGGAGCCGACGCGTCGGCTCCGATCCCCATGGTGGCGAGCATCGTTGCGCAAAGGGTCGCCTTCATCTTCCTTCTCCCTGATTCTCAGCGTGAGGTGACACCATTTGTATAGACAAATCAAGACCGGTCCGGCACATCTCGCCAGGCGGCGGGCCGTTTGCGCCTCGGAATAGTGAAGGAGGAGACATGCTCCCGGTTCACCTCTGCCTGGCACTCGGCGCGGTCGGCGCGGCGGCCTTCGCGAGCTCGGAGTGGAGCCGCCGGAGCTGGGCCGCATCGCTTGGACGCATGTGCGCGGCGGCGCCCGTGGCCGCGTTCACGAGCGCAGCCACCTACCCGATAAAGCTATCTGGAGCGTCGGGGACGGGCACGAGGGTGCAGCACGGCTGGCCTCGCAGCTTCTACACGCGCTGGTCCGACTGGGAGACAGGGATCTCGGCAGAGGGCCTGTCCGCCCTGTTCTACCTAGCGAACAGCACGGCACACTGGGGAGTTCTCCTGCTCGCGCTCGCGCTCTGGAACCTGCTCCGTCGCCCGAACGGCTGAGTGGACGATCGGCACCAGGCCGACCAGGCGAGGCGGCCTCGGGACCCTCGCCCGCACCGGCACATCATCCGGTCCGCGCACCGGCCTTCCGGGAGCTGAGAACGGGCAGGTTTGCATATTTCGTTCAGGGGCCGAGCAAGACACGCGGAGCGGTAATCCCCAGCAATTGCGACATCGACAGACCATGCGTACCCGGCAAGGGCACCGGATCGGAGCCTGTGGTGCTCCCAAGGCACCATCGGGAACGCCGTTAGCACCTCCCAGCCGGTGGGAACGCCTCCCAGCTTGATATAACAGAACTGTTACATCTTCCATCGAAGGGTTCATAATGAAGTTTCCGAGCTGGCCCGTCGTCGTGCTGGCGGCGATCTCCGCAGGCTCCGCTCCCGCCCGACCGATCGATGCGGCTGAAAGGCGCGCCATCATCACCGGAGCTGCGCAGTTGATCGAAGACCGTTACGTGTATGCAGACCGGGGGCAGGAGTTCGCGAAGCAGCTGCGGGCCGCAGCGGCCCGGGACATCTTCAGAAGCGCGACAGACACGGAAGCCTTCGCCCAAGCGTTCACTGACCACCTGATGGTCCTCTCGAAGGATGGGCACTTCAGCGTCGACTACCGGGAAGAGCCGGAGGCAAGCACTGACAGTGCCGGCGCCGACTTCGTGGCCGCCGAACTCGAGAAATGGTACGGTCGCGGGGTGAACCATGGCTTCGAGGCAGTGCGGCGCCTCGATGGCAACGTCGGATATCTCGACCTGACTGTCTTCGCCCCTCTCCGGATGGCCGCAGACCTGGCGACAGGGGCCATGACGATGCTCGCCCAGTCCGACGCCCTCATCGTCGACCTGCGCAACAACGGGGGCGGCATGAGCGAGATGGTCCTGTTCCTGTCGGCCTACCTGCTCGACGGCCCGATCGAGATGAGCGCCGAGTACGAAAGGCCGACGAGGAAGATGCTTCGGTTCACGAGTCCGGCCTGGGTGCCGGGAAGGCACTTCAGCTCCAGCAAGCCGGTCTACGTGCTGACGTCCCGGAAGACGTTCTCGGCCGCTGAAGCCTTCGCCTACGACCTTCAGGCGCTCGGTCGCGTCACCGTGGTCGGGGAGACCAGCGGCGGTGGAGCGCACCCGTTCGAGTACCGGCCCATCAGCAACCAGTTCTTCCTGTCGCTGCCCGAGCGACGCTCCATAAACCCGATCACCTGCACCGACTGGCAGGGTAAGGGCGTCAAGCCGGACGTCGAGGTTCCGGCCGACCGCGCCCTCGAAGAGGCGCTCGCGCTCGCGCGGAAGGCTGCTCCCAAGCCATTCCGGCCCGCCGCATTCCGGACATGCCCTCCTGTCTAGGACAGCAGGACAAGCAGGGCCGCCGCCAGCATCACCAAACCGGAGACGCGGCGAAGGACCAACCCGCCTCCTCCGCAGGCTGCCGCCCCAAAGGCCGCGCTCAGCCCGCTGTAGCCCACCGTAACGACGAGGTTCACGAGCAGGACGAGCGCCAGCAGGAGCAGAGTGGCATGCATTCCGGGCCCGTGGCTCTCCAGAAACAGCGGAATCAGACTCGCATGCAGGAGCATGGCCTTCGGGTTGGCGATCCCAATCAGCAGCCCCGACCTCGCGACCGCCGCTCCTCGCAGGGCCGTGCCCCCGCTCGGGTGCGCGCGGTCGCGGAACGCCTGCACCCCCAGGTAGGTCAGGTAGGCCGCACCGAGCCAGCGGAGTGCGAGCAGCGCATCCGTGTGGACGGTCGCCGCAGCCGACAGGCCCTGGAGCGTCGCCATGGCCAGGAACGTGTCGCCGGCGGCTACGCCGAGGCTGAAGCCAGCGGCAGGGAGGAAGCCACGAGAGGAACCGATGCTGACGACGGCCATGGTGGCGGGACCAGGCACGCACACCTGAAGGGCGAGAGCGCCGGCGTAGCTCGCCAGCGCCGCCTCATCCACGCCGGCCGTTACCGGGACCGGGCAGGTCGGGCTGGCCAGGATCTCCTGATCGCTCATCGAGGGACGCCGAGATCCGGCCGATGATGTAGTCCCCCGCGAGGACGGGAGGGTAGGCCGAAGGCTGACCCTTGGGAAGACCGAGCTCACGCGGATCGACGAGCGCCGAATAGTCGGGGTCGTAGAAGGTGGCGATCGACAGCCGCTCCCGCCCCGACCGGTTGCGCACTCGGTGCAGATTGGAGGCGAAGCGGTCGTTGGACCAGCGCTGCAGTAGGTCGCCGATGTTCACGAGGAGCGTTCCCCCGACCGGAGGAGCCCCGATCCACTCCCCTCCCCGGGTCCGCACCTCCAGACCGCCCGCATCGTCCTGCCACAGCAGGGTCACGCATCCGTAGTCGGTGTGCGGCGCCACGCCGAAGAGCTCGTCGTCGCCGGAAGAGGGATCGTGCGGATAGTAGATGACCTGCGTCCGCTGCAGCCGCTTCCCGTATCTCGGCCGAAAGAAGTCCTGGCCAGCGCCCAGGGACAGCGCGACGAGCTGCAGCAGCACCTCGGCGCAGGAGGAGACCTCGTCGAAGTAGCGCTCGAGCGCTATCCTCAGGCCAGGCGGCGACTCAGGCCACTGGTTCGCTCCCCGCATCGGCTGCCCGGCAAGACGAGCCGGATCGTCGGGAGGCAGCTCCAGGCCGATCTGGAAGTATTCCTTCAGATCGGGATGACGGGCGCCCCGCATGACGGTCCGGCCCATGCGATTGTAGCCGCGGACCAGCTCGCGTGGGGCGCACCGCTCCTTCACGTCCAGCGGAAGCCGGAAGAAGCGACGGGACTGCTCCACCACCTCCTCGATCAGCTGATCAGACACTCCGTGATCGGCAAGATAGCAGAAGCCTGTCTCCGCGAATGCGTTCCCGATCATGCCGGCCGCAGATCCCATGTCGCCGGCGCGCGCTCCTGCCAGGGAGATGATCGGGATGCAGGAAGCAGCAGCGCGGCTCATACCAGATGCATAAGCGCTTTCATTTTTGCGGGCAACGAGAATGACGCAGACGATCAGCTGGTCAGTCGGCCGGCCGGACGATCACAGACTCACGCACGGCGTGTCCCGCCGATGGAAGCCGCGCCGCGATCCGATCGCGGTAGGGGCGCCGGGAGAGAGCTTCGATGGCGGCGCCGAGCACCTCATGCAGTCCGCCGACCTCACGGTCCAGCTCCTCAGCTGCCGCATTCGTCGCCGACCAGATCGTCCGGAGAGCCGGAACCAGCTCAACGCCTACGGCGCTGAGTGCGATGATCCGCTCCCTGCCATCGGCTCCGGGTTCCGCCACCACCAGCCCCTTCCTCGTCATCTCCGCCACCGTCTGGCTCGCGGCCGAGTGGGTGATGCCGGCCGCCTCGGCGATTGTCCGGATCGAACCGCTGCCAACCTCCGCCAGGTGGCGGACCACCGGGGTGAACCTGGGACGGTAGTCCAGTCCGGCGGCTCGGTAGGTGACCTCGACGTCACCGTCGAGCAGGTCGAGCAGGTGGCGGAGCAGCACTCCGAGCGTCGTCCGTTGCATGGCCTCTCCTACTGCTGCCCGGAGGCCAGCTCCAGACGTGCTCCCCTATGCACGCATGAGTGCAAGCAGGGCGATCAGAAGAACGAGCATCACGATGACGATCGTGAGAAGCACCGCCGCCAGGAACAGGCTGCCCGTATGGTTGTCGTATCGCCAGGCAAGGCTGAGCATCGCGCCAATGCCCAGGAGGAACAGTCCTGCCCCGCCGAGGACCAGGTAGGCCACTGCCCCGGCGGCCAGCAGCGCCAAGGCCAACCTTGTGGGGCCGTTTCCCAGCAGCTTCCGCATCATGGATCGGCCGCTGCTGCGCTAGCGGGTCGGCAGCCGGTGCCACCGTGATCGAGCCTCACGGCAGGGCGCTCAGGAGGACGCCACCCACGCGTCGACGACCTTCTCGAGGAGGTCGAGCGGCATGTCCCCATCCGACAGTATGGCCTGGTGGAAGGCACGGATGTCGAACCTAGCCCCTAGGGTGGTGCGGGCTCCTTCACGCAACCTGGCGAACTGCATGTGGCCGATGCGATAGGTGGCACCCTGCCCAGGCCAGACGATGTAGCGGTCCACCTCGTTCTCGGCCAGCCCCTCCGTGATGCCGACGATCTCGACCAGATGACGTACTGCGGCCTCACGGCTCCAGCCGAGACTGTGCAGACCGGTCTCCGCGGCAAGCCGGGCAGTCCTGTGAAGCAGTGACTGCAGGAAGCCGATCCGGCCGAGCGGATCCCCCTCGTAGATGCCCATCTCAGACGCGAGCTGTTCGGCGTAGACGCCCCAGCCCTCACCGAACGCTCCCGTGTAGACGATCTGGTGGAGCTCAGGCAGCTCGGGCGTGGAGGCGCCCACCGCCATGCGGAACAGGTGCCCAGGGATGCTCTCGTGGTGCGTCAGCGTGGGGAGCGCCCATCTCGGCCAGACACGGATATCGGCCAGGTTGATGAAGTAGCCCCCCGGGCGGCCCCCAGGGCCGGGCGGAACTGCATAGGCCCGCGGCGCGCCGACCTCAACCTCAGGCGGTACACGGTCTATCCGCACATCCGTCCGCGGCACCTCCGCGAAGAAGCGCGGCAGCAACGATCGAACGCGTTCGACCTGGCTCCTGACGTCGGACAGAAGCAGCGCCCTGCCGTCCGCGGTGTCGGGGTAGAGGTGCTGCGGCATCTGCCCAAGGCGAGCCAGCCTTGTCCCGACGGTGCCATCGCGGAGACCCTGCCCACGCAGCAGCTGGTCGAGCTCGGCCTGAAGGACGGCAGTCTCCCGGAGGCCGGTCTCGTGGATCTCGCGGGCGGACAGACCCGTCCCGGTGTGCCATCTGAGACACGCCTCGAAGAAGTCCGCGCCACCGCTGACGTCCGATAGGCGAGGCGAGCCCCTCCGCCCTGACAGATCCTTCAGCAGCCGCATCTGTCCGTCCAGAGCGGGCAGAACCTCCCGTTCGATCACGAGGCGGGCGACCCGCTCCCAGCGATCACTGATCCCGGCCTTCCGCACACCGGCCAGGAGGTGCCGAAGCAGTTCGCTTTCCTCCGCCGTGGCGGGCCTCTGCGCGCGCAGCTGGGTGAGCGTCTTGTCCACGATGACCGGAGGCGGCAGGAGTCCTCGCCCGGCATCGCGGCGCACCTGGCCGCTCTCAAGGCGCAGGTTGCGGGCGAATCCGCGGAGCCGCTCCACAAACGCCTCCGCGTCCCAACTCGACTCCACCGCGTGCGCTCCCGTGAGCAGTCGCGGAGTGTCCAGATAGGATCCGGTGAGCTGTGTCACCGGGAACGGGACCGGATAACCGCCGGAGATCGCTCCGATGGCGAGCCGATCGACGTCCAGCGCCCGTTCGGCCTGCCAGATGAACGTCTCCAGCCAGACCTTCTCGCGGCGCGGCATCTCCGTATGCCGGAGCGCCCGCAGCGCAGGCAGGGCGTCAACGAGCGGCCGGAACTGCCGCAGGCGTTCCGCCGAGACATCCGTCAGGCGCGACCTGAGGTGACTGGCAGCCTCCCGGTCCCGTCCGAGCTCCGTCGCGAGCTCCGGCGAAGCCTCGAGCACGCGCTGCATGATCGAGGCATAGAGCAGCCGCGCCCGGTCGGAACCGTTGGCGGGGAGAACGTCCATCGCCCGACTTGCCGCGGAGAGAGACAGCGCCGCGGCGCTACCCATCAAGCCGAGAATATCCCTACGTGCCAGCATGTTGCCTCCCGTGCCTGATTGGCCGGTGTGGCCAGGCGGCAGGAGGTGCCTAAGGCGTCAGGGATGGTGCGCCGCACGCACCACCCGTGCAGGTCGTTTCGCGCGACGGCCACCCGCGGCCGGCAATCAGCGCCGGCGGGCTTCAACCCGTATCCTGACCGTCACGTCAGCGGGGATCTCCGCCGTGGAGGCGTACTCGCCCTCGCCAATGCGGTATGCGAGCCGGTCCACTACGGCGCTCCCCTCCACCAAGGCGCGGTTCCCGTTAATCTGGAGCGTGAACGGCATGGACAGGGGAGCCGTCGCGCCCTTCATCCGGAGCGTGCCTTCAGCCACGTAGCGGCCCCGCCCGACACTCCTGAAGCGCTCCGCGCGAAAGACGGCATTGCGGTCAGTGCCCACTGCAAACCACTCGCCGCCCTTCAGCGTCTCGTCACGGCTGGAGTCGCCGGTGTAGACGGTGCCAATGTCCACCGTGATCGCCACCGAGGAGCGATCCAGCTGGTCCGGACTGAACTCGATGCTGCCGCGGAAGCGGCGGAAGCCTCCTTCGATCGGTTCACCCGCCCAGCTGGTGCTGAAGCTCAGGCTTGAGCCGTCCTCGATGGTCCAGGAAGGCACGTCCTCCGCCGCCACCGGGGCATCTGGCGCGGCAGCGGCAGCCTGCTCGTAGGTCTCTTGCCTCGCCTGCTGGACTGGCGTCGCGGGACGAGGTGGCGTGGCCTCGACCGACTGGACGGGCCGATGCACATTGCGGCCTCGGGCCCAGCCGAACCCGAAGACAGCGGCCGAGCTGGCTGCGGCGCCGATCAGCAGGAGGCGCGGGTCCAGCAGGGAGCCCGGCCTGATCCCTGGAGCCATCCGGGCGAAGCTACCATCCCTGTCGAGGAAGTGGTGCTTGAGCGCTCCCGCGACATGCAGGCCGATCAGCACGTAGAGCCCATAGGAGAGGTAGGAGTGCACGGAGGCTGAGCCCCGGTACCAGCCTTCCCGGGTCTCCGCCGCTAACGATATGACGACGGGCACGTGGGGGAGAGGCACCGTGCCGTAGAGCAGAGTGGGGACTGCGACGCGGCTCGCGGACACCACCAGCCAGCCGGACAGAGGCATCGCCAGCAGGAGCAGGTAGAAGGCCAGGTGCACCGCCGTTGCGAGCGCCCGCTCCCAGCCGTCCGCCTTCAGCGGAAGCGGCCGACGACGAAGCTTCCACGCGATTCGGAGCAGCATCAGCAGCAGAATCGTGATGCCGACCGACTTGTGGAGCTGGAACACGGCGAACTTCGCCGGACCGCTCGCTCGCTCCATGTTGAGGCCGAGCGAAAGCTCGAAGATCAGGAGAAAGGCGATCGTCCAGTGGAGGATGATGGCGACCGTCGTATATCTCTCACCCGCAGGCGACCGGGTGACCGCAGTCGCGCCGGAACTGCTAGCCGGTGTCCGCCTCTTGGCTGGGGGTGTAGACTTCACTCGACCTTCTCGAAGGCGGCATGGATGCGGAGATCGACCTCATCGCCCACGGTGGGCGCATAGTTGATCCCGAAGTCGCTCCGCCGGATCCGCGCAGTCGCGCTGAAGCCCACGTTCAGCTTGCCATTCCTGGGATGGAAGCCCGCGCCGAAGAGCCTCGCCTCGAGGGTGACCGGCCTCGTCACGCCCCGGATCGTAAGGTCACCCACTATCTTCGCCTGACCGCCCTCGACCGACACTCTGGTGGAAGTGAACTGGGCCGTGGGATGCCTGGCGACGTCGAACAGGTCGGCGCTCAGGAGATGAGTGGTGAAGCTCGGTACGAGCGTGGTCATGGTGGCCATACCGAACGTGACGCTCACCCTGGCTGTCTCAGGGCGCGCTGGATCCAGCTCAAGCGATCCGCCGCTCGCCGCCAGATCTCCCGAGAGCGGGGTGAACCCCATGTGGTTGACCGTCCAGACCACCTGCGTGTGATAGGGATCCACCCGGTAGGTTCCCGCGGTGACGCGGCTCGAGTCGGGAACTCCCGGGAGAGGCGCCTCGGGTGCGGCCATCTGCGCGAAGAGGGGAACGACTGCGGCCACCGCAACCACACCGATGAGGACTGCACGTGCCATTCGTCGCTCCAATAGCTGCTTGCCGATGTCCGGGCCGGGCAGCGGCGATGCGCCATGCGCCAGCCCGCCTTTTCCCGAGGCTGCCGGCCCTGCACGGTCGCGCGTTCCAGCCGGTCCCGAGCATCGCGCCCTCCTCCACTCAGTTTCGTTCCCCAAAGCACGATGTTGGAGGCGCGTAAGCCGCGCATGGCGGTGCCCGAGCGGCACCATCGTCAAGGCCATGGCGACCGTCGCGTCGGTTGCGGCCTGCAGGGCGGTGATGAACCGTACGGTGTGGTTCGAGAACATGCTTGCGGCAGGGCGACCGGCGGCACTAACGCCCATCCGGTGGACCAGGAGGAAAAGGCTGCCGCCCTCAATGCGATGATCGAGGGCATGATGTCCGTGACAAGCGGTGCATTTACACCGCAGAGTTCGATGGACAGCTTCCACGTCTACGCGAGATCGGCTCTCGAGGCGCTCCTTGCAGCGGGGTTCGAACTCAGGCTGACGCGCGACAGGCCACGCCCCGACGCGGAGCCCTGGCCCGCCAGAGCTCGGCCAGGATCCTAAGTGTCGCTACCCGCCTGCTGCGCGGCTCAACATCGCACGGACCTTCCCCTCGTCGAAGACGACATCCACGTGGAAGTTGGCGTCGCTCTCGACCGCCTCGAACACCCTGATTGCGATAGGGCCGGTGAGTTTCCCCCACTCGCGCCCTGAATGGGTCTTTGACTTGAACTTGTAAGTTCAAAACCGCGCCCCCATGTCTGGTAGGGAGGAATGGCGATGATGAACGGCGTCCAGGTCGATGTGCGAGAACGTCTCAGAAGCGGAAGGCCCGGCGCGAGCCTGGATGCACTCCGGCTGGCTGAGAGCAACCACAGGGTGGCGATCGAGCTTGCAGCCGCGGTGTCCGCGCTCCGCCTCGCCGCCGATGCGGATGAGGGGAGCTGGCGCGACAGGGTGCGGCAGGCTGCCGTCCGGCTGGAGGCGTTCGCCGACGTGCACGCCCTGCTCGCTCATTCAGGAACCGGCGACGTGCGGCTTGCGGACGTGCTCGAGAGGCTCTGCTCGGGCATGGTGCGCGCCCATCTCGACCAGGCGAAGGTATCCGTGCACCTTCACGACTGCCCGCTCATCCTTGCTGGTCCGGTGGCCCACCGGCTCGCCTGCATCGTCGCCGAGCTCCTCGGGAATACGGCCAGGCACGGAACCGGCGCCCTCGGCGCGCGCGTGGACATCATGGGGTCAGGCACAGGCGAAGCCATCGTCCTAGTCGTGGAGGAGCGTCCGGTGGGACCGCGACGCCCAGGCAGGTCCGGTACAGGCCTCGGCCGGCCCCTGGCCGAGGAGATGGTGCGCAGCCTCGGGGGAACTGTCGAGTTCACGGCGGGCCCGAACTCCTGCCGGACCGAAATCCGCGTTCCGGGGCGGCCGGCGGGCTCAGATCGGCTTCGACACCCGGTCGGCGCGGCGTGAGCCGCGCCATGGGACTAGGTCTGGCGCAACCGCGGCTCCCGGTGGTTCTTGCGAGGCCGCGGCTCGAGCAGCGAGGAGTCAGGCTCGATGCCATCGAACAGCCTTGTGACGGGGCATTCGAGCCCCAGCGCGATGCGACCGATCGTCATGAGCGAGAGGTTCTGCTCGCCCCTCTCCACCCGGGCCAGGAAGAAGGGGTTCAGCTGCATCCGCCCCGCCGCCTCCTCTCGCGAGAGGCCGGATTCGAGACGGATCGCCTTCACGCGCTCGCCGACAGCCACGAAGAAGGGATTCGCCACCGCGGCGGAGTATGCGCCCTCCCGCTGGAGCTGCAAGCGGAGTCTTGGTCCGGGCGCGGGCGCAGTCCGGCCACCTTCCTGAGTGCCAGGTCACGCCCGCTGTGAAGACCTCGCATGACGAGCTGATGCTGGAGCGGCTCGCGATCCTCCGGGACCATGCCACAGCCCTCCACGGTCCCGTTCGGGACGCCGGGTTCTTCACGGCCGCCCTCTACGTGGAGGCGGCCTGCGGGAACATCGGCATCGCGTGCCGCAGCGCGGCCCTCGAGGTCTCCAGGCTTCCGGCGGCAATCCGCCCAGCCGCGCCACAACGCGGTCAACTCGTCCGGCCCGATGGCGCAGCCACGTGGGCGGGACCTGATCTGGGATGGGACCTCCTGACCTGCGCGAGAGCGACCGACTTCTGCGCGGAGGACGATCGGGCCAGCGAGCTGGTCCAGGCGCTCGGCTACTTCCGCTGGAGGCATGCCGACACGCTGTGCGCCTGGGTCACCACGCCCGCATGTGCCCTCACACTGGTCAGGCTCCTGAGAGATGGACGCGCCGTACACGCACCTGGGCTTCCGGCACCGGACGCGGTAATCGATCAGAGGGTCCGCGATCTCGCACGCGAGCTTCGCTGGCTGCCTGACCCCGCGGAAATCTGGCTCTCGGCCGCAGGGCGCACTTGCTGACTGGCCGTTACTGGCTTGGAACAGGCGCCAATCAGGGGAATGCGGCGTTCAGCATCCGCGCCAGCCTCTCCCCGGCAATCACCACCTGCTGCTCGGCGATGGAACCCGCCGCCGCCCTATAGGCGGGGGTCGGGAAGAACGGCCCCCTGCCGTCTCCGATCGGCGGCGCGTAGGCATACTTCTTCGCCAGCTCCAGGCTCTCCATCATCCACTGCGGCACGTCGGCGTCCAGATCAGTGCGCTCCACCACCGTCGCCAGAAAGCTGCCGGGCTGATCGGCCTGCTGGACCAGCTTCAGGGCCTTCGCCCGCGCCGCCGTCGGGCTCGGACCCGTGCCGAGCGCCTGGTCCCAAAGCCCGTGCAGCTTGTCAGGACGGCGCTCGGTGTCGCACTTCGCAGGCGGCGGCCTGCACACGATCTGCCGGTTGCCGCCGCTGTCGCCGTTCGGGTTGCCCTGGCTGAAGCGGGCCGTCGCGTGGAGCGGCTGATGGACGTCTCCCACGAGGTGAAGGAGCCAGGTGAGGTTGTACGACTTCGCTTCGTCCCCCAGCGTCGCGTTCGACAGCGACTGAGAGAACGCGATGATCTGCGTCTCCGCATTCGGCGCGAACGGCGTCCTCATCGGCGTGCCGTCGGTCGTGAACGCCAGGTTCTTGAAGTGCCAGTAGGGCCGCACGCGCCTGTCGGCGAAGCCTATGTTGAGGTCCTGACCCGCGTCGGCGGGCGTGTAGCCCTCGTCCCTGTAGCACTCAGGCCGCCCCGTGCATGCCATTCCCCTGATGTCGTCGGCCCAGGTCGCAGCCTCCATGAACGCTATGCGGTCACGCTCCCCGGCCGGTATGCCGACCGCCCATCCGCCGTGCTGCGGGTTGAGGGCGAGCAGTCGCGACGCGGCCGCCCGCGCCCCGGGAGTCATCCGCTCCCAGGCGATCGCCGCGACGATCATGTGCCCCCGCGCATTCCAGGCCGATGCCGGCGAGCCCGCAATGGCCCCGAGCGCGGCCAGCAGGCCGACAAGAAGCTTCAAGAACTTCGATCCGGACATGTCTCGCCCCCCGGCGTAGAACTGGCGAGTTCCGACACGGGTCGGGTCGCGGCGCGAGTGAACAGCACTGCGCTCCGCGCCGCAACGGGAGATCGCCCCGATCCGGCTCGATCTCCTGCGGACGCGAGCACAGGCCCGCGCTAGTGCGGGAGCGACCGAGCCGCGACGAGCCCGAGACCAGTCACCGGGTGCTCGCTGCAGGTCCCGACCGGCAACGGCTCCGCGCTTGCGACAGCTCCAGGTGCCGCGTATGGCCTCACCACTGTTCCCGTTTTGGGAACATCCATTGACATCGTGCATTCCGCAGGGCAGATTACATGAGAGTGCTGAGCAGGAGCGCGCTACGGAAGTTCTGGGAAACGCCGAACCGCGGCGACTCCGAAGAGCCGCTCCAGGCGTGGTATCTCGAGACGACCGCGGCCGCCTGGAAGACGCCCGCCGACATCAAGGAGAAGTACCGGTCCGCCAGCTTCGTCGGCGACAACCGGGTGATCTTCAACATAGCGGGCAACAAGTACCGGCTCGTCGTGCACGTGATCTACGCGAAGCAGAGAGTCCTGATCAAGTTCATCGGGACTCATGAGGAATATGACGCGATCTCGGCAGAGACAGTAGGTGGAGGGAAAAAGTGAACACCGTACAAGTCAAGCCGATCCGGACGGAGGACGACTACGAGGCAGCACTCGCGCGTCTCGAGGAGATCGCCGAAGCCGAGCCCGGCACGCCCGAGTCCGACGAGTTCGACGTGCTCGCGGCCCTTCTCGACCGCTATGAGGAGCAGAACTTCCACATCCCGGCTCCGACCCCGCTGGGGGCCATCCGCTTCCGCATGGAGCAGCAGGGACTGACACCTCGCGACATGGAGCCGATCCTCGGTTCCCGCTCGCGGGTCAGCGAGGTCCTCAACGGCACGCGACCTCTGTCGCTGGACATGATCCGCGCGCTCAACCTGCACCTCGGCATCCCAGCCGAGGCACTCCTCGGAGGCGAGGCATCGCCGGAGCAGCCGCGACGGCTACCCAAGCCCGTGGAGCAGCGACTGACCTCCTGGGGGCTGATGCGGATCGGCGAGAGCCTGGCCGCGTTCGTCGAACGAGCGACCCGGGGGTCGCCCGCGCTCGCCATGCTGCGCCAGACCCGGTCGGACAGGACCAACGCGAAGACCGACGCGGCCTCCATGCAGGCATGGTGCGCCGGCGCGCTCGTGAGGTCCGAGGAGGCGAAGGTGGATGAGCGGTTCGATGCCAACCGCCTGGGCCGCTCGATGCGGGACATCGCCCGGCTGAGCGCGTCCGAGGACGGACCTGCCCGCGTTCCCCAGGAACTCGCCGGCCTCGGCGTCGCCTTCGTGGTCGTGCCCACACTTCCGGGAACCCACCTGGACGGGGCCGCCATGCTGCGCGCGGACGGGGTCCCCGTCGTGGCCCTGTCGCTCCGGCGGGACCAGGTGGACAGCTTCTGGTTCACGCTGATGCACGAGCTCGCCCACGTCTGGAAGCACATCGGCGCCGGCCGTCCCGCGATCATCGACGACCTGGACATCGGGTCCTCGTCGAAGATCGAGCGGGAGGCGGACCGGATCGCCGAGGAGGCGCTCATCCCGCCCGACCTCTGGAGAGGGTTCAACCAGGGCGAATACACCAGCAAGGCCGAAGTGGAGGCTCTCGCCGCGAAGGCAGGGGTCCATCCGGCCATCGTGGCGGGCAGGTGGCGGCTCGCGAACCGGAACTACCAGCGGTTCTCCAGGATGCTCGGTCACCGCACGGTCCGGGTGCAGTTCGCGGGGATCCCGGGCGTCGGCTGCTGACAGACGCACGCGCGCAAGCGGAGCGCCGCCTTCAACTGACGCCTGCGCTACTCGCGGCCTGGAGGGCGGAACGAGCGCGGCTGCGAGGTCCTTGAAGCAGGTGACCTGCAAGCGGCAGTCGCGGCACTCGTCCGAAGCGGCAGGAACCTCAACCTTCGGATCCCTCCTCGCCATGGTCGTCCCGAGGTCCCGGATCGGCCTCGAAGCCGCCGGACCTGTCCTTTCCGGACGAAGCGGGTTCGCAGGGATCCTCCAGAAAGGGCGAAGCACCGCGGGTGCGCTCGCGCAGCCTCTGGAGCCGCCGCTCCGCCGTCAGGCGTCCCCTTTCGGCCTCGAGCGCACGGGACACCAGCACGGCGTTCCGGCTGTCGGCCCTGCGCAGGCGCGCTTCCAGATCGCTGATGCGCCCCACCGTGGGGGCGCCGCCGTCGCGTCGAGGCCGGGCGGGCCTGCGGGCATCGACGCTCGCGATTCCGTCCAGAACCTCGCGGCGGACGTCCGGCAGGTCGCAGCCGTCGTAGCCGATGAGCGTCCGCGACCTGCGGGCGACCCGTGCCACCTCGGACAGCGAGAAAGGCGTTCCGCGGTCCACGAGCCGGGCGAGTGCCCACCGGAAGTCGCCGGCCGGATCACCGCCCGGGGGCGCTATGCCGCTCTGACAGGCCACAGGCGGAGACTCCGGCTGGCCGGTGACGTCACCCTCGTCAGCCATCCATCACCTCCGCGTCGGTCGGTATCCGCACACCCATCTGCGACAGCAGCCTGGCGTCCCGACCCGCCCTCGCACGGGAGATCAGGTGCCAGTCCGCCAGTCCGGCTGCCTCCGCTTCCAGCCAGGCCCGGCGGTCTGCCACGTAGCTCCTCAGCAGCGCAGGTGCGTGCTCTGGGGAGAAAAGTGCGCAGGGGCAGTCCGCGCACAGGTTGCGGTCCCGCACCGAAGTGTCCGGCGCCTGACGCGCCCAGTGGGCGCCGCGCCCGAAGCGGTTGCACAGGCTGGCCCTGGGGCGGAGGCCGATGAAGCAGTGGGCGTCGGAGAAGAAGAACACCTTGGCCTGTTGCAAAGCCGCCTGCTGGGCAATGGCCTGCTGCCTTTCCAGCCCGGTGACGTCGCCGAGTCGAGCACGGACCTTCTCCATCTCGCGCTCGATCAGCGGAGCCATTCCGCCGGCCACCTTGACCTCACCGTCGATCAGGCGCTCGAATAGCTGGTTGGACTGGCGGACTGCCATGCCGTCGAGGTGGCGCCGCAGGACTGGATCATCGGTGATGTAGAACTGCTCGGTCACAGCGACCTTCACATGCTTGAGCTGCCTCGCAATCGCTGACTTCAGGCGCGGCTCCATTCTGTAGACCGCCTGCGCCCAGGCCTTGCGGAACTGGTAGGCAGAGATCGACGGGCGACTTCGGTAGCGGCGAAGGTCGATCCCGTGCCACTCGTCAGGCAGCCCGGAGAAGTCGCAGAACTCGAAGAGGCTCTGCTTCAGACTGGTGCACAGCGCCCTCGTGCAGAGCGGCTGCATCACCAGCTCGTCGGGCACCGGCTCGTTCGGGTCGAACCTGACCGCCAGCTGGAGCCTCGTGCTGCCTTCGCAGGCGAACCGCCTGAGCGGCGCGAACAGACGCTCGAGCACGATCGTGGCCCGGACGGCCGGCGGCACCGACCCGCCGTCGGTCATCCCTCCTATCAGCCATGTGGCCGGCCTCCAGTCCTTCCTCCCCTTCACGACCCAGGAGGCGAAGTGGAAGGCGACGGTGAGACCGCTGTGCGAGAGGCTCTCCCGCAGGGCCACGGGAAGAACGCAGCCCGACTCCACCTCCGCCGCGTGGCGCGTCCTGGTCCTCTCCGGCAGCGTGCGGGGCCGCTCGTGCGGCCGAACCCCGCCCTCTGCAACGATCACCTCCGACGGGCGCATGCCGCCATGGGCGAACAGGAGGGTGTCCGCCGCGTCCCGCACGAGCCGGATCAGCGAGAAGAAGGCGATCGCTCGGGTCGGGTCAGTGGGCGCCTGGGTGAACCTGTCCGACCAAGGGCGGGTCTCGCCCTCCACGACAGCGAAGGGGTGATCCTGGCAACGGCGAAGTGATTCGAACAAGGTCAGTCCGTTTGCGATCCCGCCCGTCACCCGCTCCACGAGCGCGACAACGTCGTCGGCAGGGGTGCCGATCATCCGCTCGGCGCCCCTTGCTGCGGCCACGAACACGGGATCAGGCAAAGCTGAGACTGCGTTACTGTAGAGCGCTGACCACTTCCGGAGGAAGTGCTCGCGAAGCTCCCCGCCGAACGGCATCTCCGTCATCGGGGCCACCCCCATCCGGGCAAGGTCCGGGCCATGCCGGTGCAGCCGCGCCCACGCGTCGAACACTCCAGCAGGCGCGCCTCGCGAGATGTGCCCGTTCCGTCCAAGACTGGGGTATGAGAGGCTCCTCGTCCCGATGACGGCGGGAGCCCAGCCGGACGCGGAACCATCGAGGCCTGCCGCGCTCCGCGCCTCGCCCACGGCGCCTTCTGCCTCAGGATCGAAGGGTGTCCACGCGCGGCATGCCTGACCGCGGAAGGCCCGCGCCTTTGTGCGGGCATTGGAGACAGCCCGCGCACCGGAGACCACGTCCCCCGCGCCTTCCCCCTCTTTCGCGTTAAGTCCTGCGTCCTCGAGCTCCTCGGCCTGCTGCTCCAGCCACCGGGCGAGGTCCTCGAGATGCTCCTCGGGCATCCACGCGTCGCAGTCGGCGAAGTCGTGCACGCACCTGGTTTCCAGCCATGTCAGGAGCCTGATCACGCTGGGCGCGATGGCCACAACGCTGGCGAGGTCTGCCCGATGGGCCCGCCTCGGCGTGGCCATCGTGGCCCACAGGAGTGCCTTGCCGCGGGACCTGAGCGGCTCCTCGACAATGCGGAAGTCAATCCGGCAGCGGCCGCCCTTATGTGCCGGAAGGTCGATAAACCAGACATCCTCGTCGAAGGTCGAGGTGCTGGAGACCGGCGCGCGCCCTCGGATCAGCTCACCTAGAGGCTGAAGGCCGCCCCCTGCAGCCACGATCCGGGCGGTGGTCGTCTTCGTCGTCATGGCTGTAGCCTCGGGTAGCTGGTCACCGGGAGGAGCTTCGCCTCGTCGATGACTTCCGTTGGAAAGGCCGCGAGCAGAAGTCGAGTGCGATCGAGTTTCGGCTGCCACTTCGCGGCCCAGTGCACGGCCAGGGGATCCCAGTCGTCCTCCTCGCCAGGCCGGAGGTCCTCAATGGCCCGCGCCAGCGCGACCAGGCGGGCAAAGGCGTTCGGGCTGCTGAAGTCGACGCGCGCGTGGCGGCAGGTGGGGCAGTGTCCCGTGGCGAAGCAGAGATCGCCCCTCGGGACGATCTCGACCGGCGAGCGCAGCGGCTCCAGGCAGATGAAGCCGGGGCTGGCCGCAGCCCGGTCCTCCCCGGGCTCCCGGTCAGACACCACGACGCCCGCGGCCGCCTCGCGCCAGTGCATCCTCATGGCCTCGATCACATCCTCCTCGGATCGCGAGTTCAGCGAACGGTAGTGCTCGTCGGCTGTGTGCAGGTGGCGCCAGTTGCCGATCGCCTGGACCATCGCTGGATCATCGGCGGTCGCCTCGCGGACGAGTTCGGTGGACGCGAGCCGGAGGACCTTGGGCGGAAGCCTACGCACGCCAGCGTCCGCGCAGAGTTCCGCCATGTAGCGCTTCATGTTCTTATCTCTGGCCCCGCAGAGCCCGATGACCCCGAAGCGCACCTGGTCCAGGCCTATGAAGAGCTTGCCAGCCAGCGAGACGGGCGCTCGTGCGCGGAGCGGTGCAGTCCAACTCCTGAGGAAGCTCACCATCGTGGCCGGATTGTCGAACGCCGGATCCACGGGGCAGCTGACCGGTTGCACCCTGCGCGAGCGCGCCTTCCACGGAGCGCCTTCCAACCGTTCCTCCTCATGCGCGCGCTCGAGCCCGCTCGCCAGAAGATCCGTCCCGCCCTCCTCCCCATCCGGTTGGCCAGGCGATCCCGCGAGCACGAGTTGGGCGATACCGAGCACGGTGCGCTCCACAAATTCATCTTCGGCCGCACTCACGACGAGGGACGCGTTCAGGCCCGTCGTAAGAGTCAGGAGGGTAGCGAAAGGCGCAAGGTTGCGGAGCGCGGGATAGCCCCGGCAGACGAGGTCGCGCAGGCCGTAGACCCGGTGAGCCTCGGCCAGTTCCGGGTGCCGGCGCCGCAGGGCCGAAGGCGTGGGTGGTCCCCCGGGATAGGTCCGGCGCATATAGGCGATCACCTCATCTGCGGGCGCGCCAGGCGCAGGCGGGTGCCCCGGCAGCGCGTCGCAGGCGGCGATCAGGCGCATGGTGTCACCAATCTCCTGTCGGCACCGTTTCACAAGCCGCTCAACCTCGAAGTCCTTCAGCTCCGGCCTGTTCTCGGAAGGAGCGTCCCAACCCACTCTCGCCGCGGTGACGTCCACGTGACCGTGCGCCGGCAGTCCCTTAACGAGACGGCGAATAGAGTTGAGTCCCCACCCGATCCGGCCCGGCACCTCCTTCAGACCCTTGGAGACGCAGACCCGGTCTTCGATCTGGAGGAACAGATCCGCCGGAACCGATCGGCCGAGCTTCCCCGCCAGGCCGAGGTCCGCAATGTGGCGACTGAAATGCACCAGAGCCCTGACTTTTGTCATCAGGGTGTCCGGCGCTAAGCTGGGAGCTTCTTCGCGCAACGCGTCGAGAAGAAGCGCGCCGAACGCGCCGATCGCCAACACCTCCTCCACGAGCGAGGTGTGGCGGCCGCAACGGTAACGAGGGTGTGCGAGGCTGACGATCCACCTGCGCCGAAACTCAGTCACGACGAGGGGAGTGTCCCGACGTATATCCTCATACCGGGCGACCATCCCGAGCCGACTGAGTTGCTCCAGCGCGATATCGCGAAGTCGCTCAGGGCATGTCTCCACTCCATCCGGGCCGGTGCCCATCTGGCTGCTCGCGGAGGCGGCGAGGACTTCGGACTGCACCACCCTGCGGCGCGCTTTTTCCGTTCGGTTCCGCTGCCGCTCCTCCTGACGATCCAGCCACCTTCGCTCGGTGGCGGTGAGCTGTGAGCGCTCAAGCATCCGCCAGCCCCTTGATCAGTCGCCGCATGAGGTCGCCGACCTGCTGCACAATCGAGCGGTCCGGCTGGAGATACACCTCGGCGCTCGAGCGGCGGCGGTGTCCGAGAATCACTTGCACCATCGCGACCGGATCGGGGTCGCCTCGGCGGATTGCCTCATGCAGCTGCCACAGCGCTGCGGTGTGCCGGAGGTCGTGGAAGCTGTGGAGGGGACGACGAACCGTAACCAGCCGCCCGTCCCCGACGCGCCTGGTGCCCTCCACTGTCATTCCGATCGACAGCTGGGACTGGCCAAAGTCACGTTCCAGCGTCGTGGGCTGCACGGTCCGACCGACGTTGCGTCCGCTCCCCAGCCCATTGACGAGCAGCTCCGTCGGCTCGACCCAGTCGCCGAGTCCCCTGGCTTTCGCCGCGGCAATGCAGGCGGCGCGCTCTCCCCTGGCGTATCCCTGCGAGTTCAGGATGCTGTGGCCACGCAGATGCGCCTTCCGTCCAGCGCGCCCTTTTGTGCGGGTGAGCATCAGCTCGTAGTCTGCGTCGGGATCGGTGACGGTGATGCCCATAATCGCATCCACCTGGAGTCCCTCCGCTACCTCGCAGGCCCGGAGGCCGTCGCGCAAAGCTATCTCCGAAGCCACGCGCGGGCGGCACGAGCGCTGGTCGCGACCCATCGCCTGCTCCTTCGGCGTGGGCCCGAGGGCGGGTGCGATGCGGCGCCACTCGCTGAGCAGGATCGGCCGGATCATGTCCCGCCTCAGGGTTGAGGCGTTCACACCATGCATGCGCGTGCCATCGGGCTTGTAGAGGTGGTCCACACCCCAGGCGAGGCGCAGAGCGCTGTCCCTGTCCACGTGCACGTCTATCAGGCCCTTCCGATTAGCGTGCTGCATGAAAGCCATGGCGAAGTGGATGCGGTTGGTTATGGTTGAGCGCTGGAGGGGCCGACCCGTCTGGTCGCTTACGGTGGCGACCATGTCGCCCACCCAATCCGCGAGGAACTCATCGTCGATCTCCGCCTCGGTCATCCGCTCGAGCTGCAGCTGCTCGTGAAGGCTCTTCAGGGCCCGGCCCGACGCGAGCGCGGTATTGACCGGAAAGGTCGAGGCATCGCGGTGCTTCCGCGTGGGCACGTCGCAGATCGATAGCTGATAGCTGAGGGCGGGGATGGGAATGTGCCGGGTGTCCCGCTCGACCAGGAATGGCATTCCGAACGGAAGGACGGATGATGCGCGGAGCTCAGGACCCGCGTGGGCCAGACTGACATCGCCAGCCCAAGGATTAAAGCGCTGAAGAACGTAGGCCATGGCAAGCCGCTCCTTATTCCAATGTATCTAGGAAGTGATAGTTCGAAGTGAACAGTTGTTCATGCGTCTAATAAGGCATCTTATTGTCGATATAACTGTTCATTGTTCACTAAGGGGGAAGAACACTTTGCAGATTATCAACGCCGTTCCCGTGCTCTTCTTCGGGGGGATTATGGCTCAGCCATGGCAGCCGCTTCTCCAAAGCGATCAGCGCCTCTTCGGCGACATCGGCGGAGCTGACGTAGCCCTCTTCCACGAGATGGTAGATGCACCACTCGCGGTTCCAGAACGTCCCGGTCGGGATGGCGATGGAGAGCTCTTGCAGGTTGCCGAAATCGAGGCCCTCCGCGAGCGCCTTCTGGCAGTGATTGAGCCTGGTCGCCTCGCCGAAATCATCCTGCAGGATGCGCTTCAGACGCTTGGACGCTTCCGAGAAGCGCTTTCTGGTCAGGTGGAGCACAGGATCTTCCTCTTCAACAGAATGCGATTGCTAAGGTGTCTGTATTTACCAACACCTATGTGCCCTCTTGCGCTCGATCTGTCAAGCCGTAGACCTCCGCCTGTGGCCGACGGACCCTTCCGCATCCCGGGCAAGCATCTCGAGCGCATCGCGACGATCGCATTGCTTGGCGGCGCCTCCGACGACCCAGACGTCGAGGGGAAACCTCGGACAGGAGCGGACTGGGATCAGCTGGCGAGCGCGGTTGATCCCGAGAGCAGGCGCCTCATCCGCGAGCGCCTGAGGACGCTCACGTCATGGGACTGGCCCGACAGCCTGAAGTCCGATCCGATGCTGCGCAGCGGCCACACCGTGCGCCAGATTTTCCGGATCACCACGCTGCTCGCTCTCCTAGAGAGCCACCTCCCCCCGATGCAGGCGGTGAAGATCGCCCGGGACAACGAGGTCGGATTCCTTCGTGCCTATGCGTCAAGGCTGCACCCAGAAGCGCTGCTCCGTAACAAAGGGCGGCCGCACGACCTGGAAGGGGTTTTGGTGCTTTCTGGAGGCGCCCTCTCCGCTGCGATGGCTCCCGACATCGCTCCCGAAGCAGAAGTCGCACGCGTCAGGCTTGTGGCCCGCGGCCGGCTTGGCGAACTCTGGAGCGCCAGGGACCCTGATGACGCCGAGGGCAAGCCGACCAAGGCAGCACGCGCCGCGGCTGCGCCGAAGTGGCTGGACGAGCCCAGCATCGGGTTCCGTCAGGCCACCGTGATCGACGTGGCGCCAGCCGGGCAGGCCGTGATCGACTGGCTGCGGCACACTCTCGGAGACGACGCCACGCTTCTGGACATGGATGTGCTCGCCCTCATGCGTTTGACGGACGAACTGCAGGCCCCGAACTACACACCGATCGAGGCGCCTGTCGGTAATCGATACAAGCGTCGGACCTGAGACAGGCGCACTCGCTGCCGCGGTGATCCATGGTCTATCTCAGCGGGCGCGGCCTCATGATGCCGCTTGATGGGGCGCGATGTCGTTGAGCCATCGTGCCAAGTCCTTCTCTCCGGACAGGAAGTTGTGTCCCCGGAGAAAAGGCGTCGGCCGGCTGCCCGAGAACAGCACCACCGCCTCGAACGGGAGAGGAGGGAGAGGCGCGTCGAACTCACGGACGATTTCCGGACGTCTTCGCAGCCAAAGCGGAGTGACCCCGCTGGGGACCAGTCCCTCGAGCGCGCGCCGGAGCCCCAACTCCTGCTCGAGCAACTCCGTGCGACCGATCGCAGCTGCGTCGATCGCGTCGACCAAGCCCGATATCATGTCGGGGAGGCTTGAGCCTTCCGCCGGACAGAAGGCGCGCTCATGCACCGCGACCGGCACGATGACGTCGTCGAGATCGATATCGAAGACGAGGCACTGCCTTTCAGTGTCGGCATCCGGATCTGCGAAGCACCGGCGGACGCCGGCTATGGTGTAGCAAGGCGATCTCGCTGTTCCTGGCAGGGTCAGATGTGCCCTGAGCATGTCGAGCAGCGAGTAGATGGTCTCCGCCGACACCGAGGCCTGGCCAAGCAGCACGTCCGAGCCCTCGATCCACTCCCTGCCGGTCTCCTCGTCCATGCTCCAGGCCGGCCCTTTCCAGCCAAGGCGGGATGCGCGCACGCGGACTTCGTCCGGGCCTAGCCTCCACCACGCTGGCGCTCCCTCGCTCTCATCTGCGCTCGCTGTCGAAGTCGTCCGGGCGATGCTGGAGTCGTCGTGAGCGAGAAGCGGTTCGCAGGGGACGTTCGCCATGGCGCGAGTCACACGAGTCCAGCGGCGCCGGGACCTGAACGGGTGGCGGTATGGTCTCACAGATCAAGGGTGGACGGCACAAGTCCCGTCCGGAACCGTACGAGGGTGCGCTCGAGGTCCGGCGAATGCTCGATCGACAGGATCGGATAATCCCTCTCGCCGATGAACTCGCTGGCGATCAGCTTTCCTGAGGGGGCACCTGTTGCGCCGACCATCACGACGTCCGGGATGACGACGGGATCGATCACGAGCGCCTCCCCACCCTCCACGATGAGCAGACTGCGGCGGATGAGAGCGACGACCCGAAGTCCCAAGGGGGTGACCGAGATTCCGAGACAGCCGCGGGGGTGGGAGGGCGCCCTGAACACGCGGCCCGCGAGGTGCTCTGCGGCAAAGGCGAAGTCCATGCCAAGCGACGTCTGATCGGGATGATACCAGTCCGGGTCCAGCCAGACGGGCGGCTGCCGGCCAGGTCCTCCGATCGCGTGCCAGGATCCGGCTTGCAGCGGCAGATCCCGCAGCAGAGCCGCCAGGTCGATACCCTCCGAAGCGACCAGGTCGAGTGCGAGCGGCGACGCCTCTGCGGAAAGGGCCGCGATGCGTCGTCTGAAGCGGACGACCTCGGCAGCGTCCGGCTTCCAGGCGAGCGGATCCTTCGGAGCGCTGCCGGGCGCCCCATGAGCCGTCATCGTCCCCGACTTAGACATCACTGCCGTCGACATCGACAATGCCGAGCCGCTCGGACCTGACGAGCCTGAACGGCGGAGCGAACGGGATCGGCGGGGTTCGGAACCAGATGGTCGTCCCGTCCGCCTCATCGCTGAAGCAGCTCTCGATAGGGTATGCGCGGCTGGCGAGCAGCGGATGCATGACCGCCTCATCGATCATCCTGCCCCGCAGCGCCCGGCATATGATCTCAGGGGTCATCGTCCGGAGCACGACGACAGCCTTCGACTGGTAGGCAAGGAGCTTCGCCGGACCGAGGTTCGCCTTTGCGGAGAGTTCTCCATCCTGAAGCGCCACCCGCAGCAGCCCAGGTGCGGCGTGCGGGTCACCGAACGCCTTCGTCGCGTGAATTCCAGAGGCCTTGGCCCCCTCGCCGATGGCATGGGGTCTTCGACGCGCCGCAAAGCTTGGCCACTGCTCCGAATGGGCCCACCACGCGTGGACATAGCGCACGTGACCACCGGGATGGCAGGTCTCCGGCCTCAGGTCGCGAAGGAACTCCTTCAGATCGACACCGCGCGTGCGCGCCAGGTCCTGGACGAGTGGAGAAACCTGATTGACGTCGCGCAGCAGCTTCATCCTGAGGGCCTGCAGCTCAAGCGACTGCTCGAGCTGGCGCAGATTGCGCCGGAACCGTCCGACACGAAGCATCCGTCCGCTATCCGCTTCCATGATACACCTCTCTGAAACAGCCCGCCAGAAAGGGCGCAAAAGAGAGAGCAGACCGCCCGATCTCAGCTGTTCCGATAGTGTTGGTAATTACCTATACCCTATCTGATGTCAAGTTCTGCGCCTGACTGCGGATTGCAGGGCGTCTGCCGGGTCGGCTGCCCGGAGTTCCCCACTCGTCATCCCACGCTTCACCACGCATCCCTGGCCTTCTATTGTCCCGCGATGCCAAAGAGCAGGAGGCGAAGGAAGAAGGCGGGACCTAACTTGTCCGAGCGCGCTCGGGGCGCGCCAGCCTTTCGCCTGATGAGACCGCTGCCAGACGCAGGTGCCACGCGCGACAGGATCTCCCAGGCTGCCCGGGACCATGTTGATCGCATCCCCGAGATGTTCGCGTCCATGCAGACGCTCTTCCGGACACACGATCCGGTCGGCGTGATCGCCACGATCGCCTTCTACGCCCTTCAGCGGCGGATTCGTCCTGACGGATCGATCGCCGTACTCTCCCACACGCTGGAGCAGCACGAGGTCGAGCTGCTCCAGGCGATCGTGCTGACCGTTCCGCAGGAGGAGTGGCCGACCGCACCGTCAGTCCCAGCCGCGGTGCAGCAGGTCTACGACGAACTGCCGCGCCTCGCCTCGGCGTTCCTGGCGCAGCGCATCGTTGCAGCAAAGGACATGACGAAGCCCCAGGAGCGGACGGCTGCAGGCATACTCGAGCGGATCCGCTTCCATACGCAGGCGATCCGCAACTGGGGATACTTCGGCGACGCTATATCGATCTCACGCGAAATCTACGGGCAGCTGGACGCCTCGCTCCTCGCCTTCCATGGCTTCACCGCATCGGACGTAATCGCGCTCGCGCAGGGGATGGTGCTGGATGTGGAGCGTCGGGCCAGCGCCTGGCTGAAGGCACTGGCCACGGTCGCGGGCGGCAAGACAATACCCGACATCCTGTCGCGCTACCTGCAGGCCTTTCCGGGCATGCTGGGCACCCCGGAATCGCTAGAGCAGGCCTTCGCGCCCGGCACCCCGAGAGAGACCGTCCTGGCGATGCTCATGGCCCACGCGGACCTGCGGCACGCGGGCACCGTCACCTTCAGCGTGGATGAGCTGTCCGCCTCGACCGGCATCGACGCGGAGCGGGTCCGGCTCGCACTCCACGCGCTGTCACTCGAGCCAGGAGCGCTCGCCGCGCAGACGCTGGAACACCTCTACCTCGGAAACCCGATATGGCTGGCACCCGGGATCAGGATGGGAGCCCGCTTCGTCTTCCCCATGCCGCAGGCCATCATGAGCCACGTGCACCGGATCATGAGGCGCCTCGCGAGAGAGGCCAACGCGTTGGACCTGCTTGATCAACGGAGAGCCGACTATCTTGAACGGCGCCTGGTCGAGACGCTCGGGAAGGCGCTTCCGGGAGCGGACGTACGGGCGAACGTCCAGTGGACGCTCGGCACCCAGCGATTCGAGTCCGATGCGGTGGCCATTCTGGACAAGGTCATGATCGTCGCCGAGGCAAAGGCCCATCATCTCACGCCCGAAGGGCTTCGGGGTGCGCCTGACCGCGTGAGGCGGCATGTCCGCGACCTGATTCTCGAGCCCTCCATCCAGTCGGCGCGCCTGGAGCAGGTTGTCGACGCGGCGCGGTCGGGATCGGAAGATGCCCGCGGTGTGCTGGCGGCGGCCGGGCTGCCGCCAGCGGAAGGCATCGAGCAGGTGATAAGAATCTCGATCACGCTCGACGACCTGTCCGTCATCTCGGCGGCAGAGCCAGAGCTGCGCGAGGCGGGATGGATTCCCGATGGCCATGAGCTCGCCCCCATGATGAACATCGCCGATCTGATGGTCGTGGCGGACGTCCTCGATCAGCCGATCGACTTCATCCACTACCTTGCTGAGCGCGGACCGTTCCAGCGGACCTTCGAACTGCTTGGTGACGAGCTGGACTTCCTCGGCCTGTACCTCGAGACCGGCTTCAATCTCGGCAAGCAGGAGGACCGGATGCGCTTCTCGCCGTCCGGAATGTCAGCTCCGATCGACCGGCACTACGATGCAGTCCACGCGGGGTCCGGACTCCCAAACCCGCTCCGAGGCGAAGCGCCCTCTTCAGGTCGATAATCCTGGCGCTCGGGGACCGGCGCCCTTCCGGATGGACCATGATGGGGCTGCACCTCCTCAACGCCGCCAGTCCGGAGGAGCAGGTGCAGCTGACAAGAATGCTCGACAAGGCCCGAAGGAACGTGCGCCGGAAGACGCGGCGGTTCGAGCGCGGCGGGTTCGTCCAGGTTACGCCGCCGCTTGCCCGCAAGGTGCCGGTCGGCTTCTTCGTCCACGATCTCACGGACCGCAACGAGCTGCGGAGGCGCATCGAGGAAGCTGCGTCGGGCCTTCTCTCCGAAGCCGCGGCAGGTTGCCTCGTCGTCGCGCGGCACGTCGACAGATGGTCGGAACCATACCAGGTCGCCTGTCTGGCGAAGCCAGCGCGAGAAAAGAACGAAGTGTCTCTACTGTAACGGCGGAGCCTGCCCGCTCAACCTGAGCGTCGCCATCTGCAATCCCGCCGCCTCGCGATCGGGATATGCCTCCAATACGGTTCCAGTTCGACTGGCCGCACCATCACCCGGCTGCCATTCTCTCTCTGTAACGGATTGGAGATCACCATGAGCAGACCCGACGGCTTGAGCAGTCCCTTGCCGCTCCTGTTTCGCCACGCAACCCCGAGGACCAATCATCCTCCGCTGCCAGGAAGCTACGATCCTGAGCAGAACGCCTGGGTAGTCGATGGGCCGGAAGGAAAGACGCCGGTCATCACCCTCGCGGATGCGGACCTCGTGGAGATCACCACCAAGACGAAGGTGAACCAGGAAGCCGACGACGAGGTCGGCTCGCTGGTGGAGCTCGAGACCAAGACCGAAGTGCTGCACGAGACGGACGATGAGGACTCGCCACCAACGCGCGGCCTGGTCGAGATCACCACCAAGACCGCCGCCAAGCAGGAGCAGGACGACGAGTCCCCGCCGAACCGGCACAGCCTCGAGCTTGAGACGAAGACGGCCTCACAGAAGCAGGAGACCGACGACGAGATCGGACACATTTTCTGAAGACCCGTGCGCCGATGATCCTGCTCGTCACGAACAAGCGCGACATCACTTCGGACTTCGTCGTGCTGGAACTCAAACGCCGGGGCGCGGACTTCGTCCGCCTGAACACGGAGGATCTACCCAGCGCCTCCGTCACGTTCACACCTGACCAGGGCTGGACGTTTCACCTGAGTGACGGCGTGGCGCTGCCGCTGAACTCAGTGCCGGCCGCATACTACAGGCGTCCAGGCGCCCCGCTACCGAGTGAGGACGCGGACGAGGCGACAACCGAGTATGTGTCAGCTGAGTGGTCGGCGGTGCTCAGGTCGCTCTGGAACGCGCTCGAAGGCCGCTGGCTGAGTTCCCCCTTCGCCATACTGCGCGCGGAGGACAAGCCAAGGCAGCTGAGCGCCGCCAGTGAGCTGGGGTTCCGCGTGCCCAGCACCTTGATCAGCAACGTCGTTGACGAGGTGATCCCCTTCAGCGAGCGGCGCGCCTGCATTGGAAAACCTCTGCGGACGAACCTCATCGGCAGCGACGAGGCGGGGAAGGTGATCTTCACCTCACGCCTGCGAGAGCTTCGCGGCGAGGACCCGAAGGCTATCCAGCTGGCGCCGATCATCATCCAGGAGGAGGTCCTCAAGCGGCGCGACCTGCGCGTGACGGTGGTGGGAAGCCAGGTGTTCGCCGCCGCCATTGAGTCACAGGAACAGCTTGAGACCAGTGTCGACTGGCGAAAGGGATCCCGCACGGACCTGGCGCACCATGCGGTCGAGCTTCCCGAGCACGAGGCGAATCTCTGCGTCGAGCTTACCAGGCACCTCGGTCTGCGGTTCGGCGCCATCGACCTGATCGAGGATGTCCACGGGCAGCTGTGGTTCCTCGAAATCAATCCGAACGGCCAATGGGCCTGGATCGAGCGGAGGACCGGACTACCGATCAGCAGCGCGATCGTCGACCTCCTGCTGGAGCGGCAATGAACTGGGCAGCGGTGAGGGAGTGGTTCCTGCCCACCCTCACCGAGCCCGACGCGGCGGCGGTGCGGACCGCCGCGGCGATGGAGGAGCGCGACCTCAGGGCGATCGACGATGCGGACTGGGCCCGGCAGGTTGACGTGGCTCTGGCGGAGGCCCGGAGGCTGGGAGAGGCCGAGACGGACCGCCGGAAGACGGCGGACACCCGGGCGGCCGCCTACCTCGCCGTCGGCGCAGCCTTCGTTCCTCTCGTCGTCAACATCCAGAACGCCATCTGGCAGGTGAAGGCCGGAGGCGCGCCGAAGCTGCTCAGCCAAGCGCTTCTCGCCATCGCCGTCCTCTATGTGGCCGGCGCGGGCCTCTGGGCCTTCCGGACGCTCCGGGTGTCGATCACCTACAGGGTGGATGTGGGCGACCTGACGAGGTCCTGGTCCGGGCGCAAGGATCCGAGGCCGGCCCTCGTCCGTCAGATCCTCAGAGCCTCGCGGCGGAACAGGGATGGCGTCAACGAGAAGGTGACGGGCATCCGCATGGCCCATGCCTTCCTTCTGCGTTCGTTCATGACGTTCGCGCTGCTCCTGCTCGTCAACGCCGGTTGGGCCGTCACGGGCTGGGTGGTCGACCAGTTCCCCATAGGAAAGCAGCAAGCAGCAGTCTGGTGGCGCGAAGCCGCTAATTCCGAAGAGGCGCTTGCGCTGATCCGCAGCCTCGCGGCCCAGGTCAGCAGCGAGCCCTCCGACGCGAAGCTGGCCAATCAGCTTTGCAGATCAACGAACAGACGAGAGCCAGAAATCATCAAAGTGCCGATCACCCGTCCGGCGGCGAAAATGACTGTCGGCATCCAGAAGCTGCTGAAGCATGTTCCGGGGGAAAGGATCGTGCACCGCAGGTGGACGATCTCCTGCGGTAGCCGGAATGTGCTCACTACCGACGGCTGGCACATACCCGGCCGTGGCAGTCCGGCAACGAAGAACACCAGAATGGGACCTCTTGCGACAGGCCATCGCGAACTCCAGACCATCGCGTCGAAGCGGGTCTCGTCGAAAACGGAGTTGAGCCAAGTTCGATCGGAAGTCAGCCCGATCATCCAGGCCTGGATGCTGGTCCTGAACGAGGAGAAGATGCCTGTCGCGGTGGTGCGCAGGACGGTCCGAGCCAGCGCTCTTGAGACAAGGCACCACAGGACCGGCTCAGGTGCCCACAAGGCCCCAAAGCCGAGCCCTCCGCTTTGACTGCCTGATCACCCTCTCTCGGCCGCGCACATGAGGGCGATAGCAAGGCCACGTCCCCATTCTCGCTACTAGTCGACATCGGACCCGACTCTCGCCGCTCGGCGCCTTCGTCAGCCGAGCTGCCATTGCACACGCTCAGGAGACTTGAAGCTGCTGGTCAGCGGTGTCCCTGCCTTCAGCGCGGTTCCACCCCACCGATTACCGCAAGCCATGCCAGTTCCGCCGCGGGTTCACATGGCCGCTTGCTGATCCAGGCTTGCCGCGACCCCGCGCCGGCCACTCACCGTTCCAGATCCATAACGTTAAGGAGATCAGCTGATGACGCAGACATGCATGAATCCAGAAGAAGGATCGCAGTCGTGACCTCCGGGCTGCTCGGCTGCACATGGGCGTTCGGCGCAGCCGTAGGCAACCAGGCGCTGGACACGATGGCCGCGGGGACTGGTGTTCCTGCCCGGGCGGGAGCAATCGTGACAGCTGCCGTGCGGGGTGCCTCAGTCATGCTCACGTCGCCCCAACTCGAGGCAGTCATCGCGCCGATGAGCGTTGGCCTCCTAGGCGGCTACATACTCGGCGTCGTGCTAAGCACAGCGGGTTATGCGTGGGATGCGCGCAGCCTGGAGCGGGCGGGCGGACCCTCGCTCAGCCGGCTGAGACGGGAAGTGCGCGCTATGGAGCGCGTCATCTGCAGAGCTGCGCTGAAGCCTTTGCACCGCGACCTTCATGTACGGACGAGCCGCATCGCGGCGGAGCTGAATGAAAGGCACGGGCTTCCAAGAATGCCCGTCTGCTGGTTCGAAAGCGCGTCAGGTCTGAGGCATGCCGCCGAATACCTGCGCCTCATCCACCCGCACCTGCGACCTGAAGGACTTGAACTGGCGAAGACCCTCGCCTCCTCCTACGTCCACGAAATCGCGCAAGTGCCGTCGGTAGCAAGCCCTCCTTCGATCCGAGAGGAGACTCGACAGCTGGAGCAGGCGATAGGCTGAAGCATGGCCCTGTCGCCGATGCTCGGGCCCCAGGGTATGCAGAATGTCGGGGAGCCGAGGCTCCAGGTGCCGTTGACCGGACCGAGCATGTAGACTCCTCAGCGTGGCGGAGCCTGGCTGCAGGCGCCCGGACCCGCCCAACGGTCCGGCAGCGAGGTCGGCATCAAACCGCTGATCTCCACCGGCAGCTGCCGCTTCGAGCCGCCCTGCACGGCAACGTAGAGCCGAAGCGGGACGGCGCATGGGCGTGGCCCGGCACCCGAGCGGAAGATGCCGGTGGGGAGGACCATGACCTCGCCCGGCTGCAGCGAGTGCGGCGGTCCCGAATAAAGCGTGGCAGTGGGCAGGTTGAGGGCGACGCCGGTGATCGTCGTGGCTCGCAGCCCCTTGTTCAGCAGCACGACGACGACATCCTCTTCAGACGCGCTCGTCTCCCGCCGGTCTTCCGAACCGCTGTCCCGCTTTGAGGACTGCGTCGCGGGGTACGTCATGTACCAGGATGCGGCGAGCTGGTGCCTCGGGGCACAGGCGCCCGCAAGCATCAGGAGGATGAGTGCCACAGCCCCGCGGCGTGCGTCGGCCATGAGTCAGTTTCCTCTCACGTTGCGCCGCGGACCGGCGTCCCGAACCTGCTGCGCAAGGATGCCGAGCTGTCGGTCAATATTCTTCAGAGAGTTGTCGAGCTTGTCGTCCCGCCCCCCGAGAAATTGGCGCAGTTCATCAAGCTCTTTGATCATGCCGGGCAGAAGATCGGGCTCGCGGCTCTCCGCATACCGGTCGAAGCTCGCGCGCAGGGCGATGAGCTGCGTGGCAGCGGTGGGGTCCTGCCTCAGCGGCATGCTGTCGATCAGCGCATTCAGCCGATCGATAGCCTCGCCGAGGCGCGCATCGGTGTCCGCCTTGCCAGACCCGCCCGCCGTATCGTTCGGCGGCACGGCAGCGCCGGGGGCCCCGACCGCCTCATTCCTGACGCTCGCGGGCGGATCCTGCGGAACGGACTGCCCACCAGCGAGGCCACTCCCGATCCCGCTCGCGAGACCCACCGTTCCCAAGGCCGCGACTGCGCCCGCCATCAACCGTCCGGTGCCCACGCGGGCGGCGGTCGTCGCGAGGAGATCTCCGGTCGGAGCCGGGCCGGAGGCGCCGGCCGGCGGCGGAGGGGGCGGGGGCGTTGAAACGGCATCCGGTTTCCTGAAGCTGACGCCGAACCATTCCTTTCCGAACCATTCGAAGTCGTCGCTGCTGATCGGCATCAGTGCTCCCGGCACCCACGTCTTCGGCGGCGGCCCCGTTGGCGGGTCTCCAGTCTGCTGCTGCTCCTCCTGCGGCGGGATCGGATCCATGCGCCGCGCCTGTCGCGGTGCGCCTGCCGTTTCAGTGGAGAACGCGAGCTCGGCAATGGTCGCGCCAAGCCTGAAGTAGCTCTCCCACTGGGCCTCGTCGAAGAACTGATCGCCCGTGGTCTGCTGGGGGAAGTCCGGGTTCGCCCGATTGTAGTCCAGCAGGTCGACCATCTCGAGCCCGCTGAGCCGCGGCTTCAGGAGGATGAGCGTGCCCAGATAAGGCTCTCCTGCTACGCGGATCCGGCCGATAGCCGCATACGGTCCACGGCTACTCCTCTCCCTCGACAGCCGAACGAGCTCGCTCAGCTCGCCGAAGATAGGCCTCGATGGAGAGTCAGCGCCCAGAAGATCGTCCAGCCGCCCGGCAGGCAGGAAGTCGAGGTCCGCGCCAAAGTCCACCCGGAGCTTACGGGTCAGGTTCACGACGTCGCCAAAGTCATAGTCAGGATCGGCGCCGTTGTCGCACGCGACGATCAGGGGCACGCGCCGCCGGACAAGCTCGTAGATGCCCGTGTTCTCGAAGTGGCCGCCATCGGTGAGGTACCAGCGACGGCCGAAGATGCCGGTGAACCGGGCGAGGAACTCGGCCGCCAGATAGCGCTGCACCCATTCCCGCGGGTCGAGCAGTCGGAGCCCCCGCCGGCCCGGCGGCGTCCACCACACACCGAGCCGGAGATTGGAGAGGCCAGCCAACAGGGACACGCCGAGCGAAGTGTTCTGTCCCAGGCCCGTCGACATGGCGGCACCCGAGATCGCGATCCAGTTCGAAAGCGGAAGCTCGGCACCCGAGGAGCCGCCATTCCGCCCGGGCGCGTCGAACGTCATGCGGTTCCTTGCGCGTTCGACCGTGGGGATCAGGTAGCCGGCGCTCGAGATCGTCATCGGGCGCCCCTTCCTGTCCCGCTGCACGACGGATGACCCTTCCCCCTCGGTCTCGTTGATCGTAACGTTGATGAGGTGCAGCGGCGCGCCGCTTGCTGGACGGTAGTATTCGGCCAGTTGGACGTCGTCACCCGGCACCTCCCGGTCCGCTGCCACGCCGCCCGCGATCCGGTCCGGGTTGCTGGCGCCGAGGTAGGCTCGGCGCAGGCGACCTGAGTAGAACGCGCTGAACGAGGAGAGGTTGAGGAAGCCGATCGACAGGCCGATGCCGCACGCAACGAGCAGGAATACGGCCGCCAGCGCCCAGACGGACGCAAGTGACCAGATGTCCTCATCCGGCGCCCGCAGGAGGTTTGGCTCGCCACCGATCGCACCTCCACGCCAGGCCAGATACTCGGCCAGCACAGCCCAGAATGACGCCAGTGCCAGAGCCACCAGGATAGCAACGGCGAGCGCCAGGATGCGCCCGAATTTCCGTAGCAGGTCTCCCATCGGACCTGCACCCTGAACCCAAGCGACCACACGACGAATGACAGGGATCAGCGCGAGCACGATCGTCGCGCCCGTGAGCGGTGCCACTATGCCCGGCCGGTCCTCCTGAAGGTAAAGCGAGTAGATGGACTGCCCCGCCGTATCGATAGCTGCGAGAACAGACAGGGCGATCGAAAATGCGATAGAGGCTGATGTCCATCGTGTGAGCAGGTTGCGCACGCGATCCTCCTGTTCCCGCCGCTCCGCAAGGGTCGGGGAAGGCACGTCCGAGCCAGCCACCCTTTCGCCGGTAGCCGCGCGCCACTCGGCAGCCAGGTAGGAGAGCACCGCTGCGACCGCCAGACCGCCGATGAACCTGACCGCCGTTCTCAGGTCCCCGTCAGCTATCGGAACCAGAGAGATGGCGGCGATGCCCAATGCACCTATGCCGCTCGGGCCGAGTAGCCGGACCGGGCGGTACAAGGGCACAGTATCGTAGCGCGCGAGCCAGTAACCCCAGCCGGTCGCAGCTGCGATCAGCACGCCGATCGCGGGAACGATCCAGAGTGCGCTGAGCATCAGGTAGTCGCCCAGTGGGTAGCCCCTCAACCACTCCAGTGGAGACCACCACGGACTCCAGCCCCGATCAGCCAGCCAGGCCTCGACGCCGTTCACAGCGGTCCAGCGCAGAAGAGACGCCTGGACAGCTTTCAATGTCAGCAGGAATGCGAGCAGGGTCAGGCCGATAACCAGCTGGATCGCGAGCCAGCCGCGAACAGCGGTCGTAGCGAGCCGGACTGCGTCCCCCGCCCCGTTCGGAAGAAGGTAGCGGCCATTGTTCCTGAGGTGGCGTACCGCGGCCTCGCCGACGCTAGTGCCAAGCGGGTCGTCAAGGTCCGGGGGAGGTGCGTCCGGCCGGCCGGACGTGGAGGTGATGAGCCGTCCGTAGAAGGCGCCAGTGTAGCCGCCTCCCGACACGGTAGACATGTAGTCGAACCAGCGGAGGAGACCCAGTCGGCTCAGGCTCTTCAGCACGCCCAGGGAGATGGTCGCCGACCGGATTCCTCCGCCGGAGAGCGCAAGGCCCACCGCCGGCGCGTTCGACGGGATGTGCGCGGCGGAACGTCGCTCACGCACATATGCCAGCTCGTCGCGCTCGATCTCCGCGCCGTCGTCTCCCCACTCGCCCAGTCGGGTCTGGATCATGGCCGAACCTCCAGCTCCAGCGCGTCGACCCTGATCGTGGCCGACCCGTCTTTCCTGCAGCGCACCGCCGCCGCAACGTCGACGAGAACCCCCTCCGCCGCGACTACAGTCGCCGCCGGCAGGTCAATGTGGAGCCGCCGCCCGGCCGTTGAAGCCTGGGTAGACCGGCTGGTCGCCCGCCTGCGAACGCCGAAGCCGAAGAGCTCTACCGCACCATCGCTCCAGCCCGACTTGATGATTGACCAGGTCACGGTCACCCGGGTGACCCTACCACCGAGCGCTCCCGGCTGCTCCAGCGGGATCTGCACCGCCACCTTCCGGGGCCCTTCGCCGCACCTTGAGCGCAACACCACGCCAGCGGGATAAAGCACCACCTTCTCCCCAACGACCTTCCAATCCTGGTCCTGCTTGAGCTCCGCTCCGGTTGCGAGCAGCCGCGCACGGGTCACATTGTAGCCCCTCAAGCGGACAGAACCCTTGAGCTGCTCCACGCTCTGCCCCCGCAGCGCTGTCGCTGCCTTATCCTCCTTCTTCGGGACAGTGGCGCCGCCGCCAGGCGCGGCCGAGAGTAGCAGCACACCCATGATGCTGCCGGGGATCATGGCAGCACCTCCCCCTCATATGTCGTTCGCCGCTGCGCGGTGGCGGACGCAGAGCGGAAGTCGGCACGCACGGCACGATATCGATCAGGCCCGAAGCATCGGTGGTGCACCCGACGGCGCCGCGCTGTACGGGACCGGTCCGAACACAGCGAACTGGGCGGGTATATGCCGCGACTCGAACAACCGGACAGCCACATCAGCTCGAGCTCCCCCTGACAGGGTTTCGACACTCACGTGCAGCCAGGCGGGGGGCAAGTGCAGAAAGACCCAATCCGGGTCAAATCCCCCTTCCCCGTCTCTGGCCATCAAGATCCAGATCAGCCGGAGCGTCGCGTCTCCCCTCGACAGACCCTGTTCCGCCTGAGGATCCCGGCCCAACCCGGTAGTACTGGAAGTTCGTTGCGCAGCCGGTGGTGCGGGCCTGCTCCCCTTACAAAACGATCGTCCGACGACATCTCCATCCTTCAGGTGCTGGAACTGCTCATCCCGAACCTGTGGAGGAATGCTCTTCGAAGACGCCTCAACTGATGGATTTAGGAAATCAGCGCGCCCCTTGGTCCACGCCCCGCCGGAGTGTCGAAGGTCCCGCGGTACTGCGCGTCGCCCCGAGGCGGTCGCAAAAACCCTTCAGAGCGCCTTGAGGCTAGATGACGAAGCCGTTGTCCCGGAGGAGTGTGACCGTGACGAGCCCCTGCCCGGATGCGGCACCTGTCCGGACCGCGGCGAGCCGCGGGCGAATTGCCTCCGGAGTGTCGCTGCCGTTGCTGAGTGCCTTCACGACGTAGGCGCCGAGAACCTTCTTCGCGCCCCACCCGAACCTGTTCCCGTCGGAGGCCGCAATGCTGAAGATCGCGTCGACGTCGGCGGCCGACTGCACGTGCTCGCAGATACCGTCGCCGTTTTCGTCCCAGAACTGTACCCGCGCTCCTGACATGATCCGGTGGAAACGCTGGTGATCGAAGACCGCGAGAACCCGCCCGGCCTTGTCCACGATCTCCCAGAACTGACCCTCTACGTCACTTGCCCATCCGCGGCCCGTCGTCGACATGGATCAGTCCCCTCCCTTCTTCCTGATGCGCGCCATCCTGCTGCCCACCAGCTTACCCGGCTCGCCCTCTTTTCCCTTCTCGAAGAACTCCAGAGCCACATTGTCGGATGGCGGAATGGCGCCGGTGTCATCCTCGTCGAAACGCACGGACAGGGACTTGCCTCCCTGGGCGACTGTCACGTCGCCCGCCTGGTTGTGGAGCTTGACAGACTCGACCTTGCCAAGGTTCGTTCCAGTCACGTCTATCGTGAATTTGGAAGGAACGACGAAGTCGAGCGGCGGAGAGACCGTGCTGATGGTGACGGAATCGGCAGCCGCTGCTGCCGCAGCCTTAGCCGGCTTGCATCCGTCCCCCGACGGCTCCGGAATGTACTGGAAGTCCGACGTCGTGCGACTGCCGAGTGGGGTGAGCACGTGGAGTGCAAGCTCCTGATTGCCCTTGGGCAGCGGCGCAATGGGTGGCACTGTCACAAGGATCGCATCCATGTCGGGCGCGATCTTGACCGCATCTCCGCTGAGGAGTTGTCCGAGCACCAAGACCTTCTCCGCACGCCACAGGTTCTGGCCTGTGATCAGCAGCGTGGAGCTAGCGCATGCACTAACGGGCCCGCCCCTGACGGACGTGATCTTGACCCCTCGCCTGTTCCCTTCCAGGAGAAACTGGGTGATTGCCTCTTCCGGATCCCGGGAGAGCGGTACCTTGATCCGGCGCGGCTCTCCGGAGAGTCGTCCGCCGGCGAGCAGATTAGGCGACGGAGCCCAGACGCTTGTTATCTCCAGGTCCAGCTCCGACCACCATCCCGGCACCGAGAGATCAACGGCCAGGTCATAGGGCTTCAGCAGCTGATCCATCGCAACCCGGCCGCGCGGGTCCAGCGTGGCACGGGGGCCAAGAACCCAGCCAAAAACCCCATCGCCAGCAGTCGAGTAGCCGACGACCGAAGGCACCCTCTCCAGCGCGGCCGCGCGTCCGGCGGCCTGGCGGGAGTAACCCGCGGCAGCCTCGCCCGCGACCCCTGAACCCGGTGCGGAACCGGCGATTGCGGCTGCGAGGGCGAGTCCGCTCGCCGATCTCGCAACTGTGGAGACCTGCTGCACCTGCTCCCGCGGGCCCACCTCGTAAATCCTGATGTCGTCGCCGCCGAAATCTGTCGCCTCCACACCGGCCCAACGCCTAGTAACAGGATCGCCGTCGTAGCGCCCGACCACGCCTGAGCACTCAGGTCGCGAGCGGAGGCGCGCAAGGAGCTGGGAACGGAAGCCCGCAGCCTGGTCGGCTCGCGCAAGCAGGTCATCACCGGACCAGCTGATCCCGAACTTCCCGGAGATCCTGCGGGCGAGCTGCAGGTAGGAGGCCGCCAGCTCCCTGTCGTACGCGGCCTCGAGCGCGTAGGCGATTCTACCCGAGGCTATCCTGACCTGCGGGTCCGCGCTGCTGCCTGGGCCACAGAGCTCAGCCTCCAGCGCCGCGACGCGCGCCTGATCAGCCGACGAGAGCTGGTCGAGCCCGAACTGGACGTGGCCATCGACTCCGGCATCGCCGAGCCGGGCGCGCCTGAGCACGAGAGAAGGATCCTGAGACCTACCATCCGGCCCGAGGGTGACAGGAAGCAGCAGATCGATCCCGCCGATCTCCACGACGCTGAAGAACTCGTCGCTGCTGCGTCCTGCAAGCCGGCCGCCAATGCGTCTGCCGTCAGCCGAGCGGAACTGAGGAGACATGTTCACATGATCGAGCCAGGCCAGAAGCTGCGCCTGAGTCGGCCGCTGCTGCTGCGGCAGCACCCGCATCTGCACGGCGCCGAGAGAGCGCGGGAAGGCAGGATCCGGTATCACGCTCGCCTGGAAGTTGAGGCGTATCAGCCTCGCATCACCGCTGTCGTGAAGATCGTCCAGCCTCGCTGCGTTCCGGGCGCTCTTGAGCATCTCCCTGTAGGCAGTCCGGTCCCGGAAGTCGTCGAACGGGCTGGCCTTCGTCGTCGTGACGTTCGCCGGTCTACCCTCCGCGTCGAGCCGCGACGTCAGACTGCCCATGAGCTTCTCGACGGCAGCGCTGAGTTCGGCGACAGAGGCTGCAGTGACGCCCCCGCTGGCCTGCCCCGGCCCGCCGTCGCCGATCGTCCCCAGCCCTGCATTGGACGGCGAGGTCTGCGCCGGAAGGGCCGCCCTGAACAGCTCGGCATCACGCCGTAGCTGCTCAAGCTGCAGCTGCAGCTTGAGCAAATCGATCTCCTGCTGGACGTCCCCGGTCTCCCGCGCTCGGCGATAGTTCAGCGCGGCTGCTGGATCGAACCTGAGGCCCAAGGAAGCCGAGAAGGCGGTGATCTGTTCCAGTTCACGGACGAGGTCAGGCGTGAACGGAATGGACTCGCTGGCGGATATGAGTCGGTCGATCCAAGCCACGTCCGCCGCACGCTCGTTGATGAGCGCCTCTCGCGTATACAGCTTGGGATCGGAAAGTGTGATCGTTCCCCGCGCGTCAGCCGAAGCCGAGTCGTACCTGGCAACCTGATTGAACGTGTGGCCACACCCGGAAACGGCTGAGGCGGAAAGCAGGATCCCGAACGCCGAACCGAAACTTCGCATCACCACCCCCGTTGATGTCCGGCATACGCCGATGCGACGACCGTATAAGGCATTTCCGGCCTCGCTCCGGCAGGAGATGGAACCGATCTGGGGCTATTCCGCACCACGATCGTGAGGGTACGTTGGCAACAGGCGATAACAGTGGACTGACCAACGCACCCTGGCTCTGGGGCGTGATAGCAGAACGGGACTACAGCGACGTTTGCCGGCCACACCGGAACAGCTACAGGCCCTAAGGGGTCGGCGATCAGGCAGTGAGCACCTCGCCTTCCAGGCGCTGACCCGCGCTGGACCGCGATTCCGGCGACGCGAACGTCCCGCGAGACAGAGCCAGCACCTTAATCCAGGAGGGTCAGCAACCGGGCCCTGTTCATCCTCACGCTGAGCTGCCCCAGCTGAAACAACACGTCGAACATGTCGCGATCAAAGCCGTAGGTCGTCTTCGCCAGAGTGCCGGTCCGGTAGAAGTTTTCTGACAAGCAGTCCCCGCCAAGGCGTTTCAGGTCATCGAGGCTGCGGGCGACATCCGCGTCCCGAGGCACCTTTCTCACCTTCGCCTTGTGGTAGCCGGGATCGACATAGCAGTTGACGTTGTGGGCGGCGTAGAAAACGAGCTTGCCCAGCCCCCTCAGATCCTCCTCCCGCGCGATGTTGAATCCTGCAACGCTCAGGAAATCCAGCAACACGATCCGATCCACTCCGACCGCCTTGAACATCGGACCATGCAGGCGTTCGAAGCTTGCATCCTGGTTCGCAAAGACCCCGTTCGCCGCCGTCGTGGTCAAGAAGCTCCTTTTCCGGGCTCCAGAGCTTACGGACTCCAGTTCGGTTGAAGTAGCCGAGTTCACCAGGATGAGCGCGCGGCGACGAAGCTGGGTGCCGCTGAAACTCGACATCAGCTCGAAGGCCGTTTTGTAGCCGATGTTGTCATAGAGGCCCCCGTCGGCGATCCGAAGGTGATCCAGCTGACCACCTCGGCGGGACGTGTGGCAGAAGGACGGCACGGCCTCGGGCCTGCCATCACCACACAGCCTCGTGCTCGCAAATGCGTGGTAGAAGCCCGGGACGGTTCCACTGGCTGAGGCCGCGAAGGCGAGCGAGACCTGCGAGACGCTGTCTATCGCCGGTTCCCACTGGTCCCCACAGGTGCCGAAGCGGCTGACGCGGTAGTGCTGGATGAAGGCGTCGCTGAAGACGAAGGGCGAGTGCGATGGCAACAGGGACGCATTCATGAACGCCCTGGGGAGCTTGCGTCCCACCTCGCCAGAGTAGATCTCCCCCATCGTTTTCGCACCGACCACGCGCACCAGAGCATCGCGCCAGCACGTCACGCGGCCCGAGCTGGCCGATACGAACGAACTCGCCAGCACAGGTGCGCGATCGACGAGGCGATACTCGCCGCCGACTGCCTCTGACCGGTCAGCGAGATAGGCCGCGACGGCCCAGCTTCCACCTGAATTCGATGAGATGAAGTCCAGCGCCTCGAGGAGGTCGGTCCCGTCGGATGTCCGAACGGTCTGCAGCTCGGCCAGCACTCCGAGGGTGAAAGCGGTAGCCCGCGCGCCGCCACCCGACGCAGAAAGCCCGATCAGCCTGCCATCGGCACCCACGTCCTTCCCGCTGATCCCGTCGCCCAGCTCAGCCTCAATGGCAGGCCCGCCGCGCAGGAAGCGTAGCGCTTCACGATCATGCACCACTGTGCTCGTCGGCCATGGAACTGACTTCAGCCCGAGCTGCGCGCAGCCTCCCGCCATAATCAGCATCAGCGCGGCCGCGAGCCTGATCTGGAGCGACATTCCCCCCCCCCCTGGTTGCGCATCCAGGCTATAGTGATGCGGTCACGGGTCAATGGGAACACGACGTGCACGCCACGGCCTTTCGCTGGCCCCGGAACGCCCACAACGAAGTGGACGGACGATCACCTGACCAACAAGGTGTGATTGGTTGGCCGGCGAAGCCCAGGCACTCCACTGATGGCGTGAGTTGCGTGGAAGATGGCCTCGCATGGTGAACATTGGACCCTACTCTGCGCTACACTCGACCGTACGCCCTCGATCCCATCGTCAGCCGCAAAGATGATGCGCTGTCAGCGAGACTTCCGCTCAGGTGTATCCTGGAAGGTGCGGTCGCAGCGCGGCTGTAAACTGCTCGAGGTTCGACGGATTGAGGCCAGAGACGTTCACGCGACCGGACAGCGGCATGTACACCCCGTGGCTCTTCCGCATGTCGAGTACCGCATTTTCCGAAAGCGAAAGGACCGAGAACAGGCCCTCTTGCGCCCCGACCTGCGCCAGAACGGGAAGAGCCCTCGCGAGCGACTTGCGAATACTCGCCAGCCTCCTCGCCATGGTGTCCAGTTCCGTCCGCCAGATCCTGGTCAGCTTCTCCGAGCTGAGGATCGTACGCACTACGGCGGCGCCGTGGTCTGGAGGCATGGACCAGAGACCGCCAGCCAGTGCACAGAGGCTTGATCGAGCCCGACGAGCCAGTTCCTGCCGCGGCGCCACCGCGAACAAGGCACCCGTCCGTTCACGGTAGAGCCCGAAGTTCTTGTCGCAGGAATAGGCCACCAGGGCCTCGCCGCACTCCTCGAGCAGGATCTCCACTCCCTCGCGATCTGTCTCCAACCCTCGACCGAGGCCCTGGTAGGCAAAATCCATCAAGGGGAGGAGACCTTTGGAGCTCAGCACCGCGGAGAGCCGGCGCCAATACTCCGGGCTGCAGACCGCGCCGGTCGGATTGTGACATCCGCCCTGGATCAGCACCACGTCCCCCGGCGAGGCCCTCGAGAGCTCAGACATCGCTCGATCTTCAACGAGCCGCTGCTCGGCGAGGGAGTAGTGCGGGAAGGTGCGAACCCGAAGCCCAGCGCCGTGCAGGATGTTCTTGTAGTTTGGCCAGGCCGGCTCCCCCACCCAGACTGAACGACTTCTGCCAACCGCAGCCACGAGGTCTGCGGCGAGACGGAGGGCGCCCGTACCACCCGGTGTCTGAACGCCGACAACGCTGTCCCGTCTCGCAAAGCGTTCGCCGAAAACCACGTGCTGCAGCGCATCAAGGTATTCCTCGTCGCCGGCTGGGCCGAGATACGCCTTGGTCGCCTGAGTCTCCATCAGCCAGCTCTCCGCAGCCTTGACCGCGAGCATGACCGGTGCGCGCCCCGCATCATCCCGGTAAACGCCCACCCCGACATCGATCTTCTGGTCCCGCACGTCCTGCCGGAAGTCATTGATCAGTGAGAGCAGCTGGTCCGGGACAGGGTCGGCGAGCCCGCAGAACAGCCCGGCCCCACCGTCGTCCTTCGCGGAGCCCAAGAGGCGGTCGCTCACACCTCGTGCAGCATTCGCGGTTGAGGATCTGGTATCAGGATGCAGCAGACATCACTCCTGGCGGTGCTTCCGCACCACTTACCGGCTGATGTCCGGGTACGAGCCGGGAGGGCGAGACGGATGCGGCGTCAAAACCGAGCCCACGCAGTGGTTCCGGACACGCCTCGCGGTGAATCAGGGAGGCCGCAAGCGCGGCGACAGCCGGGGCGGTCTGGATACCAAATCCCCCGAGACAGGCGCACCAGTGGAAGTCCATGAGCTCAGGATCCGGTCCAATTACCGGCAGTCTGTCGGGAGCGAACACGCGAAGCCCGGCCCACTTGTGTATCACACGCCTGACCGTCTCCGTCGTGATCTCCTCGTATCGGTACACGGCAGTAGCAACGTCGATCTCCTCCGGGTGAGCATCGCAGGGCTCGCTCGGTGTCTCGTCCGCAGGGGAAAGAAGCACGTGCCCGGCGTCGGGCTTGAAGTAGATCGTCTCATCGACATCCACCACGAAGGGCCACCCCGATACGTCTATGCCCGCGGGCGCGGGGACCAGCGCGGCGGTGCGACGCAGGGCGGAGAGACCGATCGGCCGCGCCCCAGCCATCCCGGCCAGCTCGTCCGCCCACGCTCCCGCCGCATTGACTACCTTACCCGCGATGATTCGCCGGCCTCCAGCGGCGATGCGCCAGACCGCTTCTGAGCGTTCCAATGCCTCCACCCTGCAGCCCAGGATCACCGAGCCGCCGCGTTCCCTTAGAAGCCGAAGATAGCCCTGCTGGACCGCATCGACGTCGATATCGCGGGCGGTCTCCTCATAGAGCGCGAAGGCCACGGCCTTGCGCCGCAGAACCGGCACGAGTTCCAAGGCCTCGGAAGGGGCGATTGCCCGCACGCCTGGCTCGCCGGACTGCGCCAGCAGCGCGCCCTTCCGATCGTCCCGTGCGATGAAGAGACAGCCTCGCTGTCGAAGAAGAGGCGCCTCCGAAAAGCCTACAGGCGGTGACTCGAGGAACGCTCTGCTCGCCTCCGTCAGCACGCGCACGGGTCCGGCGCCATAGTTGGAGACGAACACGGCTGCGGAGCGGCCGGTGGTGTGCGCTCCCAGCGAAGCTTCGGCCTCCAGCAGGACTACGCTACTATGACCGGCAATCTCGGCGGCGACGGCCGTACCGACCATTCCGCCACCGATGACGGCCACGTCAACGACCAAGGGTGCTGCTAGCATCGATTGTCATCCAAGGTGAGCATCAGGCTGCCTAGAAGCGGATCGCCAGGTCAGCGCCCCAGTAGGAACCACGGCTGACGGCGATTGTCTCGATGAGCCCGGGAAGCGCCACGTTGTGCTGAATGGTAAACTTCCGGTCCAGGACGTTCCTGCCGAAGATGCCAAGCTCCCACCGGCCGTCAGGGCTACCCACGGACGCCCTCAAGTTGACCAGATCGTATCCGCCGACCGCCGTGTCGGGCGTGTTGGCCGGGTCGCTGAAGGATCCGCTTCGGCGCTGATGCTCGAGCCGCACCCCCGCCGCCAGTCCGGCTACAGGTACATCAAGGTCCAGCGCAGTTGTTGATGTGAAGCGGGGAAGAGGGACGCGATTTCCGGCGAGCTGCTCCGTGCCCTGGAGGAAGTCCTTGTACTCGGCATCGATGTAGGTGAGCGCGTTGCTGAGCCGAACGCCCCTGACTGGACGAATAACGAGGTCACTCTCGATCCCCCGCCCGCGGATACTGCTCTCGTAGAGCTGGAGCACTGTGTTGACGAGAGCGCGGGAGATCAGATTGCTGTAATCGTAGGTGAAGCCCGCGACGTTGAAGGTGACCCGGTTCTGCAGGAATGCCGTCTTCGCCCCAACCTCGTAGCTCCAGACCTTCTCCGGGGAGAAGCTGGATTCGGTCGGACGACCAGGGTCGAAGCCGCCGGTCTTGTAGCCCTTGGTCACGCTGGCATAGAGAAGGACGTGGTCGGCTGGCTTCCAATCCAGAGCCACGCGGGGAGCCCATCCGGAAAAGCTCCTGCGCCTCCTGACGGGTCCGTCGGTTGGCGTGTAGACGCCGTCACGAAGGACCGCACGCAGCGGTCCGAGCAGCCGGTTCGTGTCCACGACCTGATCCACGCGATCGTGCGTGTACCGGAGGCCGAGCGTCAGACGTAGACCGCCGACGATGGCGTAGGTTGCCTCGCCGAACGCCGCGTAGCTGTCGACATTCTCCCGTCCCCGACGGGTCTGGCTTTCGCGGAGGGAAGATGGCACCGGCGCGCCGAACAGCCGGAGCAGATCGCCCCCGGCGGTTATCGTCACGTCCTCCCGCTCCTTCTCCCGATAGTAGCTCGCGCCCAGCAGCCATGTCAGCGGGGCGTCCCCCACTGAAGCCAGCCTGACCTCCTGCGAGAACTGCTCGAGGTCGACTGCGATGCGCTGCGAGACGAGATTGAGCGTCGTGTAGTCCGCCTCCGCGGCATAGAAGGAATCGTCGCTGCGATACGCCGTGATCGCGGTGAGTGTCGCCGCTCCCAGGTCAAGTGTCGCGCGGCCCGAAAGGCTTCTCGCGCGGACCAGATTGTCGCCGAAGGTATCGTACGCCACGTCACCCTTCGGGTCGGTCGTGGCATGGCCCGGCAGCGGGAGGACGTTGGTCAGCGCCGCACCCGGCCCGGTGAGACGGCCGTACTCTCCTATCACGTCGAAGCGCAGCGCCGGCGAGGCGTCCCAGGCGACCGACGCGCGAAGGTTACGCGTGCTCTCGTATCCGACCTCCCGCCCGGTCGTGAGTTCCTTGACCCGACCCGATCCATCCGTGATCTGCCCCGCGAGCCTGAAGCCCAGCGTGCCCTCGATCAGCGGAGCGCCTGCGGCGGCCTCGAGCCTACTCTCGCCATAGCCCACCGTCTGCGCATTGAGCTGCACCTCGGGCTGGGTCAGACTCGGCCGCCTCGTGACTACAGCAATCGCGCCGCCGATCGTGTTCCGACCATAGAGGGTGCCCTGCGGTCCCTTCGCGATCTCCACCCGCTCGATGTCGAACAGGCTGAGGTTCGCGATCCTGGGATGTCCTATGTACACGTCGTCCAGGAACACCGCGACCGAAGGGTTGGCGCCTAGCGTGGGATCGTTCGAGCCGATGCCCCGGATCGCGAAGAACCCCTGGCGCAGTCCCGGTGTGTCCGAAGATGGAAGCACCCCCGGAATGTAGACGGAAACGTCGCTTAGATTACGGATCTGGTTCTCTCGCGCAAAGTCCTGCGACACCACACCGACCGAGATCGGAACGTCCTGCAGGCGCTCCGAGCCGCGCCTCTGAGCCGTCACCACGATATCCTCTTCCGGAACTGCTCCTCGGTCCGGTTGAGCACCACTGCCGCCTGCTGTCTGGGCCAGAGCGGAAGTCGCCATCATCCCCGCAGCCGCGAACAAAGCCATTCCGGCAACCTGCCGGACCTGATCGGCCTTACCTCTTCCCATAATTCCTCTCCTCCCTATGAGGATGAGAGGTAGTCAGACTGTGTCATATCGTCAAATTATGTTTCACTTATTCAACTTCGGTCAGCGAGAAGCGCAGATCGAATATGCTGGAAAACTCAAGTCGCGTCCTGTTAGGCCAAGGCGCCAACCACCCGGGGGAGCCACATTGTCACAACTTGCAGCACGACTACGCGCCCTCCGTGAACGCGCAGGCCTGACCTTGGCGCAGGTGGCGAGCCAGTCGGGACTCTCGACCTCGATGCTATCGAAGGTGGAGAACGGGCGGACGCAGCTTACCTATGACAAGATCGTGCAGCTCGCGAGGGGGTTGGAAGTCGACATCTCGGAGCTGTTCTCGTCAAGTCAGGAGCGCATGCTACCGGGCCGGCGTGTCATCAACAGGGCTGACCGAGCGGACTGCGTATCAACTGCAAACTATGATTACTACCTTCTCAGCTCCGGACTGTCCAAGAAGCAGCTCATTCCGATTTTCGCGATCAACAAGTCTTTCGACATTGCCGACTTTCCAGAAATGATCTCCCACTCTGGAGAGGAGTTTACGTACGTGATCTCCGGGCAGGTCCGGTTCTACTCGGAAGCCTACGAACCCGTGACGCTCGGGCCAGGGGACTCGGTGCACTTCGACTCCTCCATGCGGCACGCCTACGTCTCTGCGGGCGACGAGCCAGCCCGGGTGATCTCGGTGTGCTCAAATGCTTCGCTGCTGGAGGAGATACCCGCGCTCAAGGACAGTATCTCGTAAGTGAGTGGGTCGTTTTCATATATTGCCTACTGTTTCATATAGTGACATGACCCTGGCCGCTACCGGGCGGAGGGTTATCGATGCTGAAGAAGGCTTTCCTGGCCGCCGCGCTCTGCGCGGCATCCATCAGCGGAGCACAGGCGCCTGCGAGCCACGAGGGTCCGGCGCAGCCTCACAGGCAATCGCCTGGTTCAGCTAAAGGTGTCATGCCGCTGGAAACTGGGGATCTCGAGGCGTTTCTGGATGGTCTCATTCCAACCCAGCTGGCTGCCAACTCCATTCCCGGTGCCGTGGTCGTCGTCGTCCGCGGTTCCGAGGTGCTACTGGCGAAGGGCTATGGGTACCAAGACGCTGCAGACCGCATCCCCGTTTCTCCGGAGCGCACTCTGTTCCGGGTCGGGTCTATCTCCAAGACAGTCACCGCGCTGGCCGTCATGCAGCTGGTGGAGAAGGGCAGGCTTGACCTGGATGCGGAGGTCGGAGCGCATCTCGACGTCCCGCTGAAGCTGGAGAAGGGGCCAATCACCCTTCGCCAGCTCCTGACGCACACTGCTGGATTCGAGGACACCCTAAAGAACCTGATCCTGGTGAGACCCGGTGACATGCCAGGCTCACTCAGGGCCCGGCTCCAGTCATTTCAGCCGAGGCAGGTCTTCAAGCCCGGCACGACGCCATCCTACTCCAACTACGGTCTGAGCGTCGCTGGACATCTGGTGGAGATCGCTTCCGGCGAGAGGTTCGACCGTTACGTTGAAGGACACCTGTTCCGCCCTTTGGGAATGCACAGGTCAAGCTTCGGGCAGCCGCTGCCGCCGCACCTCGCTCGCGATGCGGCGGTGGCGAGGGGGGCGGGAGGAGCTGCGCTCCCCTATGAACTAATCCCGGACGTTCCGGCAGGCGCCATGGCGGCGACAGGGGCGGACATGGCGAAGTACATGAGTTCGCTCCTCGCCATCGCAGGAGGAGAGCGCACAGGGGTGGTTGAGGCAGATACCATGGCCTCAATGCTTTCCAGGCAGCGGGTCAACCACCCTGCACTGAATGCACTCGGGCTCACCTTCTTCGAGGAGAGTTCCCGTCCACACCGCATCTTCGGCCACTCCGGAGCGACGGCGAGCTTCGCCACCCAGATGAGCCTCATCCTTGACGCCGACGTGGGTTTCTATGTGGCCTATTCGGGCCATGGGCGCGGCTACCCGCCCGCCGCGCTCGCCACGGAGCGCTTTCTAGAGCGGTACTTCCCCTCGAAACCTGCGGGCGCCCTCGCCAGATACCGGGCAGACCCGGCGGCTGAGGAGCGACTGCTCGGCCTCTACACCTCCACGCGGCTGAACCATACCGGACGACTGAAGCCGCTGCTACCGATCATGGGTCAGGTGGAAGTGCGACGTAATCCAGATGGCACCCTGAGCATGGACGTGGAGAGGAAGAGCGACGGGTCGCTGCGCCGCTTCCGTGCGATCGGCCCCGGCCTGTACGAGGAGGTCGGAGGGACGAACCGGCTCGCGTTTGTGGACGACCGCTCGGGCCGAACGACCATGTATACCGACGTGGCGGCCATGGCCTTCCAGAAGACACGTCCGCTCGAGGGTCGATGGCTCAACCTCGCGCTGCTGGGATTCGCCCTGCCCGTGCTGACCTGCGCGACCATCAGTGGCGCGCTCGCCCTGGCTGGTCGGAGAAGGCAACCAGCGGACCCATCGCCCCGCGGCCTGAGCCGCTTTCCAGTCAGATCGGCGGCCGCACTGAACCTCCTGCTGCTCGTGCTATGCGGATGGCTCCTCTCGAGGCTTTCGGACCTGGCCGGCCTGGCGCTCTTCTCCTCCAGGAATGACCTGATTGCAGTGGCCATCGGGGTTGCCGGGATCCTCGCGGTGTTCCTGTCGATCGTCGGCGCCACTGCCGTGGGGCTGCGATGGCGCCGCAGCGAGACGCGCATCGTCGAGCGGGTCGGCGCGACATTGACGGCGCTTGCGTGCCTGATTTCGGCCTGGCTGCTCTCCTTCTGGAACGTCGCGTCCATATCCGTGAGCTACTGAGATGCCTGAGCGGCAGAAGCAGGTCTCAGACGCATCATCTGGTCATGGCTACCCAAGCGCCCGTGCGGCCTGGACGGCACTGGCGCTGCTGGTGGCCTCCGTCCTGCTCGCCTACGTCGATCGTCAGGCGCTCGCCGTCCTGGTTCAGCCTATTCGCGCCTCACTCGGCCTGAGCGATACAGAGATCGGCCTGCTCCAAGGTCCTGCCTTCGCGCTTGTGTACGCACTCGCCGCCCTGCCGCTAGGGCTCGCTGTGGACAGGTACAGCCGGCGCAACCTCATCATCCTGGGGATGGGAGTTTGGGCCACCTCGACGGCACTGTGCGGCGCAGCAGACGGATTCTGGACCCTCTTCCTCGCTCGTGCCGGCGTGGGACTGGGTGAGGCATGCCTGATCCCTGCCGTGTTCTCACTCATCCCGGACCTTTTCCCGCCCGAAAAGCGTGCTTCCGCCTACGGCATCTACATGGCGACCGTGGTTCCGGGGGTGAGCCTCTCGCTTTCACTCGCAGGATCGGTACTGGCTTGGGTGGATCAGGCAGCCGCGGCTCAGCCTTGGCGAGTTGTGTTCTTGGCGGTCAGCGTCCCCGCGCCGCTTCTCATGCTGGGGCTCCTGCTCGTTCGGGAGCCTGCGCGATCAGCCGATGCAGGCGTCGTTGCTTCAGCAAGCGTTTCGCCTGAGCCGATCGTCCGCCTGGGCTCGTTCGCACGTGCCAACTGGCGCCTTCTCGCAGCGGTTGGCGTGGGCGGGTCCATGGCGAGCGTCGCGTTCAGCACGTGGCTCCAGTGGCTGCCCACCCTCCTGTCCCGGGCCTATGCGATGCCGCCAGCCAGAGGAGCGCTCGCCGGAGGCCTAGTCGCGGCACTGTCGAGCGTAGCGGGCGGAGTGCTGGCTGCGCGGTTTTCGAGGCGTCTCCGCCATGAAGGGCTGCTGCATGCGGAAGCACGCGCCGCGGTGGCGCCCCTCGCCTTCGCGTTCATCATCGCGCTTGCGGCATTCGGGACCAGTTCCGCGGGGACGACGCTTGGAGTCATGGCGCTTCAGGTGGTCGGGCCAGTGATCGCTCTGACGCTGTGGCCTGTCCTGATCGCCGCCTCGACGCCGAATCGACTGCGAGGGCGCTGCACCGCCTTCATGAAGTTGACAGAGTACCTGCTGCTCAGTCTCTCCGCCGTAGCTGTGGGCGCGCTTTCCGACCACGTCTTCAACGAGCCGGCCAATTTCCGCACCGCCGTCTTCCTCATGGTGGCATCAGCCACGGCCGTTTCGCTCCTCTGCTTCCGGAGCATTCCGAGGCTGCTGGCTAGGGACCCGACGGCAATCCGGCCCGTAGACACAGCTGCTCCACCCGGGACGAGGCCCAAGGCACCCGCCATCGGAGACCATACCAGGAAGCTAGGAGCATGAAGTCAGTTCCGTCATTCTCATCGACCCGCGAGGCCGGCAACCTCGTCTTCGTGTCGGGCCAGATCGCGTTCAACGCCGATGGAGTAGTGGATGGCGGCGTCGCGGAGCAGACGCAGCGCTGCATCGATGGTCTCGAAGTCGCGCTGCGTCCACTTGAGCTCGACCTGGCGGACATCGTCAAAACCACGGTCTTCCTCACCGACCCGGCAGACTTCGCCGAGTTCGATCAGGCATACCGATCAAGGTTCCCGTCCAACCCGCCGGTCAGATCCACGGTGGTCGCGTCTCTGGTTATTCCCGGAGCGCGGGTCGAGATCGATTGCGTCGCTCACCTGAGAGACTGAAATATGAGAATATTCCTGTCCGCCCTTGCCACCGAGACGAACACCTTTGCTCCCTTTCCCACAGGATGGCGTGGCTTTGAGGAATACGGCGTCAAGCGGGGCGCCGATCTCCTGACCGGGGGCGACCCGGTATCCCTTACCCTCTCCCGGTTCGCCGAACTGGCTCGCTCCGACGGCCACGAGGTTGTGGAGGGGATCTCCGCAATGGCTCAACCATCAGGACGGACGGTCCGGTCGGTGTACGAGGAGCTGAGGGACGAAATCGTCGCCCGGGCCCGGGCCGCTGGGCCGGTGCACTTGATCCTTCTCGTACTGCATGGAGCTATGGTCGCTGACGGTTACGACGATTGCGAGGGAGACCTCCTCACGCGGTTGCGAGCGGCTGTGGGGCCCAGCTGTGTCATTGGCGCGCAGCTGGACCCCCACTGCCACCTCACCGAAGCCATGGTCGAGCAGTCCGACGTGCTTATCCCCTTGAAGGAGTATCCACACACGGACTTCCTGCCACGGGCCGACGAACTATACTCGATTTGCACCAAGGCGGCACTGCAGGAGGTCCGGCCTGTGCCAGCAGTGTTCAACTGCAGGATGGTGGGGATCTATCCCACGGCAGAGAGGACGATGTCAGGCTTGCTGGGGCGACTTGACGAGGCCGAGCAGACGCCTGGAATTCTTTCGGCCAGCTTCATTCATGGATTTCCGTGGGCCGACGTCGCCGACGTAGGCTCCAAGGTGCTGGTCTATTCTGATGGACGGAAGGACCTGGCACTAGCATGCAGCGAGTTGCTGGGGCGTGACTTCTACTCAAGACGGCAACTTCTGCTCAAGCAGTATCCGACAATCGAGGAGGCTCTGGACCTGGCGGAGACACTCCCCGGCCCCGTGGTCCTCGCCGACACTGCGGACAACCCTGGCGGCGGAGCTCCGGGCGACGACACCCGGCTCCTTGCCGCCATGATCAGAAGGGGCCTCCCCGGATGCGTCTCCGGCTGTCACTGGGACCCTATCGTTGCCGAGACCTGCGCAGATGCGGGAGTGGGAGCGCGCCTCGCGGTGCGGCTCGGTGGCAAGTGCGGCCCCACTTCGGGTGATCCGATCGATCTGCAAGTCGAGGTCAGGGCGGTGAAGAAGGAGCACAACCAGAGGTGGTTCGACGGGGGTGAGCAGAATCTCGGCCTGTCAGTCTGGCTGCGAGCCGGAGGAGTTGATGTGGTCGCAAGCTCCGTGAGAACCCAGGTCTTCTCGCCAGATGCGTTCACCGGTCTCGGTATCGACCTACGCGCCCGGCACATCATAGCCGTCAAGTCGAGCAACCACTTCTATGCGGCATTCCGGCCACTCGCCTCGTCCGTTATACACGTCGGCACTCCGGGCGCGCTGAACTCCGACCTGGCGTCGCTTCCCTACACCAAGCGAGATGACAGGTTCTTTCCCCGGATTGAAGATCCCCTCCAAGCTGAGGCCTGAGCCTCAGCCGGGCGCAGGACCCGGCCGCAGGATGCGCCTTCCTCTCCGCATACCAGCCGCACGAATGAGGCGATATCGTGCACGAGAAACTCCGGCCGACCGGAGAGGAGTAGTTCGGGCGTGGCATAACCCCACGCCGCCGCCGCCGATGCGATCCCAACCCCATGCGCCGCATCGATGTCCCGGCTCTCGTCGCCCAGCATGATGGCGCGCGACGGGGTGACCCCGCTCCGGCGGAGGACCGCGCGAAGCTTGCGCTGCTTGCCGAACAGTGGTGCGCCACAGGCATATTCGGTAAACTTGCCAGACTGCCCTCGGAGGGCGTGGCGCACGGTGTCCTCCGCGTTCGAGCTGCAGACGCACAGCGACACGCCTGCGTCGTGCAGAGCGGCGATCGCCTCGGGGACACCTGGGAAAAGCCTGATTGAGTCCTTTCCTGCTCGAGCCAGCGAGCGACCGTCGCGGAGGATCAGCGGCAGGCGCCAGGCCGGCACCTCGAGATCGGATATGATCTCGTGATTGGTGCGGCCCCGAAGGGAGCGCATCTCCGCCGTGGAGAGCTCCCGGAAACCGTGCCGCCTGGCTAAGATGTTCAGCGTTCCCGCCATCCATTCCACCGTGTCTGCAAGCGTGCCGTCGAAGTCCATGATTACGAGGTCGAAGCGACGATGGAGCACCTAGGCCACCCCGACGACCGTGGCAGAGAAGAAGACCAGATGAACGGTCATGTGGGCGAGCATGGCTGACTCGAGGCTCCACCTGAGGAAGAGGGTGCCGAAGGTGATGCCCGCGACAACGTTCAGCAGCAGCGTGCGCACTACTAGCGGGACGTCCAGATCCACCGTCGCTGCCAGCGCGGGAAGGTGCCCCAAGGAGAAGAGACCGGACGAGACGACGATAGCGATCCAGATCCCCACTGCGAAAGGCACTCGAACCTTGACGAGTCCGGCGGCGATAATGGACAAAAGGCCCCACCTCACGATGATCTCCTCCGTAATGCCACCGTAGAGCAGGCCCTGTAGAAGCGATGCTCCGGCACCTGCTCTCGCGTCTCGAAGCGCAGCCGCGCTTTCATCGGCTAGCCAACCGAACGCCGCGTCGATCCCAACCAGGATGATCCCCAGGGCTGCGCCAGTTGCCACGGATTGCAGGACTGGAACTCGGGCCGGCTCCAGTTTCCGCAGTCGATCGACGATCCAGGAACGCAGACCCAGCCGCGGCGCGCACACCAAGCCGGCGACGCTCGCGATAATGACCAGGATGAGGGGCTGCAGGACGAGAGCAGCGGCCAGTGAGGTGCGTCCACCCGCAGCTGCTATCTGGATCGGGGGGATCGCGCTCAGCGATTCCTCCAGAGTTAGGAGCAAGGACGCCGCGCCCAGAGTTCCCAGCCCCGTGAGCACGAGCAGCGGCGTGACAAAGTCACGGGATCTCATGCCGGCTTGCTTCATCTTTTCCGCTCCTGGGCGATGGCACTCGCTATAACCGGTTCCCACCAGTAGGCCCTCACCCAGCGCCGGAGCCAAGGATTCGAGCCGGCGAACGCGTCGATTTCAGCGGCTGCGTTGATGCCAGATGCGATCGAACCGCCCGCCACCCCTGCTGAGCGCGCTGCTCGCACTTGATCCGTCACTCGATCGAGCGCAGCCGCGATCCGGGCTAGGTACCGGGAGTCTTTCAGCACTGGGCCGTGGCCAGGTATGAGGTGCCGGAAGCCACTTTCCGCAATGACGCGGAGCAGCGCCGCCCATCTCGTGGGATGCACGTCGAATCCGAACGGAAAGGGAGCAACCACGACGTCACCAGTCACGAGGACCCGCTGATTAGGTAGCCACACCACCGCGTCGCCGTCAGTGTTCGCCGGACCTGGCACCCGCACTTCCACGGGTGCGCGATCATCGTCGATGACCTGGCCATGCTGAAGGGTACGGTGCGGCAGCACCAGCCTAACACCGCACAGGGCGGCGGCGTGGGCCAGTACGTCATTCGCAGTGCGGGTGTAGCCGCTCCTCTCCTCGGGCGAGCTGCCCTCGCGGTGCGCAGCCGCCGCGAAGCGGGCGGCCGTCCTGGCCAGCTGATGCTGCAGTGCCGCCTCCCGCTCGGGATCTGGCTCCCGTGGATACATGGCCATCTCGGGGCCGGCGAGATGCGCCCGCGTCCCGACCGTGGACAGGAGCTCCGCTCCCGGCCATTCCTTCAGCAGGGAGGCCGCACCGAGTACGTGATCGGCATGCCAGTGCGTCAGGATGATTGTCTTGACCGGCTTGTCGCTGACGGTGCGGATCATTCTCGCCACCTCCGTGCCAGCAGCCGCAGAGCCAGCAGCGTCAATCACGACCAGACCGTCAACCTGCTCCACCACAGTGACGTTGCCCAGCGGCTGGACGTGGAAGGGCTCGGCCTGAGAAATGAGGTGGACTCGGGCGGTCACCCGTTCGAGGCGGTAGCGATAGCCAGGGCTCGCCTCCACGTTGGCCCCCGACGCGCCCACACACGCCCCAGCTGCTCCGGGGAGTCCAAGGCAGAACGCCGCAAGGGCGGCGCAAGTCAGGCTCAGAGGCAGCGAGCTCCCCACGATCAACGGGAACCCAGCCAGGCGAGCGCGACCGCGCCAGCTACGATCCGGTAATAGGCGAACGGCGCAAAGCCAAATCGCGACACGATTGCCACGAAGCTCCGCACCACGACGACGGCCGTGAAGAAGGCCGCGGTACATCCGAACAAGATCGTGACGAGCTGGTCCGAATCGAGGAGCTCGCGGGTGCGATAGAGATCGTAGCTGGTAGCCGCCATCATCGTTGGAACAGCCAGAAAGAAGCTGAATTCCGCGGCTGCCTTTCGCTCCACCCCGATACCGAGCGCGCCGAGGATGGAGGCTCCTGACCGGCTTACGCCGGGCACCATGGCCAGGCACTGGAGTATGCCGACCAGGAGCGCTGCACTCGCTGGAATGGCTTCAACAGTCTCGAAGCGGCCCGGACCCCGTCGACGGTCAAGCAGGAGCATGGCGATGCCGCCCAAGATGAGCGCGGGCGCCACGATGATCGGCGACGACAGGGCCGAACGGACGGCATCATAGGCAAGCACTCCGATCACGAGCGCTGGGACGGTCCCGAATAGGATGTTGCGGGTGAAGAGCAGCGCATCCCTGTTCCCGGCAAGCACTCCGGTTCCCACCGCCCAGAAGCGCTCGCGGTAGAGCAGCAGGACGGCGAGAATGGCGCCGAGCTGGACGGAGATCTTGAACGTCTTCGACTCCTCTCCAGCGTAGCCGAGGATTTCACCCGCGAGGATCAGGTGACCAGTGGAGGAAACCGGAAGGAACTCAGTGAACCCCTCAAGGATGCCCATGAGCAGGATGGTTGTGGTTGCAGGTTCGGTGTTCATGACGCTTTCCAACGAGGCGGCTCTACTAGAATATGATTCTAGTCGTGTCCACAGCTCCGTTGACTTAAGCCTCGCGCGTGGACGGAGAGAGACGGCGGAGCGACATACTCGGTGCGGCCCTCGAGTGCTTTCTCGAGAGCGGAATCACTCGGGCCAGCATCTCGGACATACGCGAGAAGTCCGGCGCCAGCGTCGGGAGCATCTACCACTTCTTCCCCTCGAAGGAGGCAATCGCCGCGGCCCTCTACCTCGATGGCCTGCGCGGCTGGACAGGAGCGACACTCCCGGCGACCGTCGATACCTCGCCTCAGGCGACTATCGCCCAGATAGTCTCGCAAGCAATTGAATGGGGAACTCAGAATTCGGACCTGATGCGTTTCATGGACGAGAACCGCTTTCTCCTGCTGAGGCTAGGGGGCCTGGAGGAAGCGACAGCGATACTCGGGGCGGCCAGGGAGGAAGGGGAGCGGCTGCTTGCCCGACTGGTAAAGACAGGAAGAATGCGCGCGCAGAGCTGGGAAGTCGCGCAGCCGATACTGCTTGGCCCGGTGCAGGGGTGGCTCCAGTTGCACCGTCATGGCCAGACCGTTCTGGATAAAGAGGCGGCGCGCACGACCCTCATAGCCGCGGCCACCCGCGCGCTCGTTCTGGAGGATGCGGGGTGAACCAACGGCAGTGGATGCGCACAGCGGGGGATTACTCCGCATGGTTGGGCCAGGGCATCTCCGGCGCTGCCCTGAGCATGCGAACGCGCGCAAACCCCGAGGAGCACAGCTGCCGCAGCAGGACCTTCTGCCCGACCTCCGCTTGGGACCGGCGAAGCGGCGGCAGAGTCGTTCCGGCGCGTGCGGAGCACATTCCAGCGCGCACGCTCGAGCCCAGGAATGGATCTGCCGTGCTTAGCGGGTGCTGAGCACAGCAACTCGAAATGCCCTGAAACGCCCGCAAGCTATTGAAAAATGGTGCTGCCGGTGAGGATTGAACTCACGACCTCAGCCTTACCAAGGATGCGCTCTACCACTGAGCTACGGCAGCACTGCCCGCGGGCGAGGCGGGCACTTGGGCGAGCGGGCGATGCTTGTCAAGGCAAAGGGCGCCGGGCTAGGGCCAAGGCAATGAGCAAGGATGCGGAACGGGAGAAAAGGCTGGCGGAGGCGCTGCGCGCGAACCTGCGCAAGCGCAAGGCGCAAGGGCGGGACTTAGCTCCTTCCCGGAACGGGGAGGGGGACCAGCCGAAGGCTGGTGACGGGGGGCCCGGCCTCCCCGAGCTGTAGCCGACGGGCCCCTCCACCACCGCTTCGCGGCGGCCCCCTCCCGGTGCCGAGGATCAAATCGCCGCACACTCCGCTTCAAGCCACGCCCGCACCTCACCCTCGACCTGCGAGCCGATCTTCTCCAGCACCTGGGCGTGATAGGCGTTGAGCCATTCGCGTTCGGCCTCCGTCAGCATCGACACGTCGATCAGCCGCCGGTCAATGGGCGCGAAGGTGAGCGTCTCGAAGCCGAGCATATGCTGTTCGGCGCCGGGGATGTCTTTCGCGACCACCAGCACCAAATTTTCTATGCGAATGCCGTACTCGCCGCCTTTGTAATAGCCGGGCTCATTCGACAGGATCATGCCTTCCGCCAGCGGTTCATCGCCGCCGCCGAAGGTCGCAATCCGCGCGGGGCCCTCATGCACCGACAAATAGCTGCCGACGCCGTGGCCGGTGCCATGTGCATAGTCGAGCCCCGCTTCCCATAGAGGGCGGCGCGCGAAGGCGTCGATCTGCTGGCCGCGCGTGCCCTTCGGGAAGAGGGCAGTGGCGATTGCGATATGGCCCTTGAGCACGCGCGTGAAGCGGTCGCGCATCTCCGCCGTGGGCTCCCCCACGATCACGGTTCGCGTGATGTCGGTGGTGCCGTCGCGATACTGGCCGCCTGAATCGACCAGGTAGATGCCGTTCATGGTGATCGGCAGGCTCGACTCTTCTGACACTCGATAGTGCGGGATGGCAGCGTTCGGACCCGCCGCGGAGATGGTGTCGAAAGAAAGGTCCTCCAGCACCCCGGTCTGGTCGCGGAAATCGCGCAGCTTCGCGGCCGCGCTCATCTCGGTGAGCTGGCCCTTCGGCGCTTCCATGGACAGCCAGTGCAGGAAGCGCACGATCGCCGCGCCGTCGCGCTCTTGAGCGGCCTGGTGCCCCGCAATCTCGACTGGGTTCTTCTTCGCCTTTGCCAGAACGGCCGGGTCGCGCAGCTGCAGCGTCTGCGCACCGCCCTCCTCCAGCCTCTCGAAGATGGCAGCGACGGCGCGCTCCGGATCGACAGCGACGCGCTTGCCGGAGAAGTTCGCAAGCGCCTTTGAGAACTCGGACCGGTCGTGCAGGCGCACGGCATTGCCGAGATGCTGCGCGACATCCTCGCCAACCTTCTCGGGCTTCACGAACAGGTCGGCAGTGCCGTCGGCGTTCACCAGCGCATAGGCGAGCGCGACCGGCGTGCGCTCGACGTCCTTGCCGCGGACGTTGAACGTCCACGCAATCGAGTCGAGCGCGGAGAGCACAACTGCGTCGGCGCGCTTCGCCGCCAGCCAGTCGGCGATCTCCGCACGCTTCTCGGCCGAGTTCTTGCCGGCATATTGGTCCGGGTGGACGACGAGCTTCGCCCGGCTCGGCTCAGGCTTATCGGGCCAAACGGCGTCGACCGGGTTGGTATCGACCGCGACCAAGGTGGCGCGCTTTTCAGCCAGCGCCTTCGTTGCCGCCTCCACCCAGGCGCGGGTGTGCAGCCAGGGATCATAGCCGATGCGGGCGCCGTTGGCCGCATGCTCGCCCAGCCAGTCGGACACCGAGGTCTCCGGCACCGAGACATAGGCCCAGTGCTTGGGATCAACCTGCTCGCGCACTTGCAGCGTGTAGCGGCCGTCGATGAAGATGGCGGCTTCTTCCGGCAGCACCACGGCCGTGCCGGCGGAGCCTTGAAAACCGGTCAACCAGGCGAGCCGCTGGGCATAGGCGCCGACATATTCGGACATATGCTCATCGGTCAGCGGCACGACGAAACCGTCCAGCCGATCGCGCTTCAGCTGCTCGCGCAGCGCCTGCAGACGCGCTTCATAGGTGGACATAGGGCACTCCTCTCAACTGGTTGGGAGTGCGTCTAACAGCTCCTCCCCGAAACGGGGAGGGGGACCATGCGCAGCATGGTGGAGGGGGGCCAACCGCTTGCACAGCGACTACCCCCCTCCGTCAGGCCTTCGGCCTGCCACCTCCCCGTCCCGGGGAGGATCGTTTAGTAGCTGCTCGAACCCGAGCTGCCGCCAAGTCCGCCGGACTGGCCACCAGCCATTTCGCTCTGCTGGCCGATCTGCTGCGAACCCTGCTGGCCGAAGCCGAACGCTGAGCCCTGGCCGGAACCTTGCTGGCTGCCCTGTCCGCCTTGCGTTTCGCGCATCAGGCAATCGTGCAGCAGCTGCTTGGCCTGCTCGGCGAGCTGGCGCTGCTGGTCACCGGCCTGACGGAAGAACTGGGCCAGATCCTGCTGACCGCCGGCGTCCTGTTCATAGGTCTTGCAATTCTCGACGCCCTGCAGCGCGTGATAGAGGATCGCGGTCAGATTATAGGTGGTGTCGGGCGTGCCGGTCTGGCCGCCGCCGCCTTGGTTCTGCATCTGTCTCTCCGTCGCAAAAGGCGCGAGGCGAACATGCGCTCGCGTCCCGGACTCAACGGAGGGCGGATGGGAGGCGTTCCTGTCGTTACGGGTGTGGGCCCACACCTGTGACCCGTTCGCTTCGAGCGCAGTCGAGAAGCAGTGATCGCCCACCGGTTTCTCGACTTCGCTCGAAACGAACGGGAACTTTAGACGAGCCGGCTCTGCTTTACCGCCGCTTCGACAAAGCTCGCAAAGAGCGGGTGAGGCTCGAAGGGTTTGGACTTGAGTTCGGGGTGGAACTGCACGCCGACGAACCAGGGATGGTCGGGCCGCTCGACGATCTCGGGCAGCGCGCCGTCCGGGCTCATGCCAGTGAAGAGCAGCCCGCCCCTCTCCAGCGCGTCGCGATAATGGACGTTCACTTCATAGCGGTGGCGATGCCGCTCGCTAATTTCGCGGGCGCCGTAGATCGACTCGACGACGCTGTTGCCCTTGAGCGCGGCGGGATAGGCGCCCAACCGCATCGTGCCGCCCAGATCGCCATTGGCCTCGCGCCGCTGCAGTCCTTCTTTCGACATCCACTCGGTGATCAGGCCGACAACCGGTTCATCGGTCGGGCCGAACTCGGTGGTGGAGGCTTGAGCGATGCCGGCGACATTCCGAGCGCCCTCGATACAGGCCATCTGCATACCGAGGCAGATGCCGAAGAATGGCACGTTGCGCTCGCGGGCAAAGCGGACGCTGGAGATCTTGCCCTCGGATCCGCGCTCGCCGAATCCGCCCGGCACGAGGATGCCGTGCATCGGTTCCAGCTGGTTCGTGACCTGATCCTCATGCTCGAACAGTTCGGCGTCGATCCACCTGATGTTGACCTTCACCTTGTTCGCGATACCGCCATGGACGAGCGCTTCGTGGAGCGACTTATAGGCGTCCGGCAGGCCGACATATTTGCCGACCACGCCGATCGTGACTTCGCCTTCCGGATTCTCGAGCCGGTCCATGATCTCGGTCCAGCGAGAGAGGTTCGGACTGGCCGGCGGCGTCTCGATGCTGAAGGCGCGCAGCACTTCGCGGTCCAGGCCCTCGGCATGATATTGGAGAGGCACGCCATAGATGCTCTTCGCGTCGAGTGCGGGGACGACCGCTTCCTTCCGCACGTTGCAGAACAAGGCAATCTTGGCGCGCTCGCCGTCTGGCAGCGGATGCTCGCAACGGCAGACCAGCACGTCCGGCTGGATGCCGAGCGCGGTCAGTTCGCGGACGCTGTGCTGGGTCGGCTTGGTCTTCAGCTCGCCCGCCGCTGCGATGTAAGGAACCAGGGTCACGTGCACGAAGACAGTGCGGTCGCGGCCGAGTTCGTTGCGCAGCTGACGCACCGCCTCGATGAAGGGCAGCGACTCGATGTCGCCGACCGTGCCGCCGATCTCGCACAGCACGAAGTCAAGATCGTCGACATCGGTCTGCGCGAAGGCCTTGATCGCATCGGTCACGTGCGGGATCACCTGCACGGTCGCGCCGAGATAGTCGCCCCGCCGTTCGCGCTGGATCACCGTCTGGTAGATGCGGCCGGACGTGACATTGTCCGACTGGCGGCTCGGCACGCCGGTGAAGCGCTCATAGTGGCCGAGATCGAGATCGGTCTCGGCGCCATCGTCCGTCACATAGACTTCGCCATGCTGATACGGGCTCATCGTGCCCGGATCGACGTTCAGATAGGGATCGAATTTCCGGATGCGTACGCGGTATCCACGCGCCTGGAGGAGGGCAGCCAGAGAGGCCGCCATCAAGCCTTTGCCAAGCGAGGAAACCACGCCGCCGGTGATGAAAATATACCGCGCCATGGGAGGAGTGGCTTAGCCGCGGGACTCGGGACGGGGCAAGGGCGGAAGACCGCAAAGTCAAACAAATCCGCTCGCCCCGAGCCCTTCGACGCCGCTTGTCGGCGGCGCTCAGGATGAACTTCAGCTGATGGCTGAAGTCGAGGGGCGTGGTACCGGCGCCCTTCGACTGCGCTGCGCTACGCTCAAGACGAGCGAGTAGTTACTTGGTCGCAGGAGCCGTCGAGTTGCCGGCCGCCTGCCCCGCTGCGGCTGCCAGCGGATCGACCGGAGCGGTCGTCGGCTGTGCGAGCGGCGCTGTCTGCGCAGGCGTGGCGGCGGTGGCGTCGACCTTGCCGGTGCGGTTGTTGAGCGACGCGATCGTCGCAAGCGCAATGCAGAGCAGCACAAAGATGGTCGCCAGGATCGCCGTAGCCCGCGTCAGGAAATCCGCCGCGCCGCGCGCGGACATCAAGCCGGTCGGGCTGCCGCCGGTGAGACCGCCGCCTTCCGACCGCTGCATCAGTATGACAGTGACAAGCGCCGTCGCGATAATGGCCTGAAGGACGAGGAGGAAGGTGAACATCTTGCGCTTTCTGCTTCGAAGTGGCGGGGCGTTTAGCCGCCTTTCAACGGTTCGTCATCCCGAACTTGTTCCGGGACAAGCGTTCCGCTGGGGGTAGTCGGACGCCTGATCCCGAACCAAGTTCGGGACGACGGCCAGAGACTAAGCCTGAACCTCTTCCGCTGCCCGCGCCACGGCGACCAGCGCGGGGCGAAGCAGGCGGTCCTTGATCATGAAGCCGGCCTGCATCTCTTGCACGATGGTGCCGGGCTCGGCATCGCCGGTCGGCAGTTCGACCATGGCCTGGTGCCGGTTGGGGTCGAGCTTTTCGCCGAGCGCGGAGATGCGGACGATACCGTGCCGCTCGAACACCGAGGCGAGTTCACGCCCGGTCGCCTCCAAGCCCACGACCAGGTTCCTGAACCGATCATCTTCGCGCAAATCGGCCGGGATGGCCTGCAGCGCGCGCTCCAGATTGTCGGAGACCGACAGCATGTCGCGTGCAAAAGAGGTTGCGGCATAGGCGCGGGCGTCCTGCGCGTCCTTTTCCAGCCTCCGACGAACATTCTGCGTTTCGGCCTGTGCATAGAGCACCGCCTGCCGGGCCTCAGCCAGCTCGAACTCCAGCGCTGTCATTCTGTCGTGCTCCGCCACTTCCGGAGCATCCGCAGCCGTTTCCTCGCGAACAGTCTCGTTCTCGCTCATCATCCCATCAGTCTTGTTAATGTTTGTGCCGTGAAATCCACCATGGGGACCACCCGCGCATAGTTCAACCGGGTCGGCCCGATCACGCCGACCACGCCGACCACCCGACCATCGGCGCCGCGGTAGGGAGAGGCGATCACCGAGGATCCCGACAGCGCGAACAGCTTGTTCTCCGAGCCGATGAAGATCTTGGTCGCGGCTCCTTCCGCGGCCGAGTCCAGCAGGCGCGCAATTTCCTGAGCTTCCTCCAACTCCCCCAACAACTGCCGGACGCGTTCCAAGTCGGCAGCCGCAGCGGCATCGATCAGATGAGACTGGCCCCTTACGATCAGCACCGGACGGCGGTCGCCATCCTCCGACCAGATTGCCAATCCGCGCTCGACCAGCTCCCGCGAAGCCGCGTCCAACGCCCGCCGCCCCGCGCCGATCTCCGCCTGCAATCGGGTGCGAGCCTCGCTGAGGGTGAGGCCGGCAAGCTGGTCCGTTACGAAGTTGGCCGCCTCGATCAGCGAACTCGGCGACACACCCGAAGGCAGATCAACCACGCGATTCTCGACGCTGCCATCCTGGCCGACCAGCACAGCCAGCGCCTGCTCGCGCGACAAGGGCACGAAGCCGATCTGCCTGAGCCGCGGCTCGCGCTTGGGTACCATCACTACGCCGGCACATGCGGAGAGATCAGAAAGCGCGGCGCTCGCCGCGGACAGTGCGTTCTCGATCGGGCCGCCGTCGCGCCCGAGCTGCCGTTCGATCATGTGCCGTTCTTCGGCGGAAGGCTCCGCCGCCTGCATGATCGCATCGACGAACAGCCGCAGCCCCTGCTCCGTCGGCATCCGGCCGGCGGAGATATGCGGCGCCGAGAGCAATCCCGCTTCTTCCAGATCCTGCATGACGTTGCGGATCGACGCGGGCGAGAGGTTGAAGCCACCGAACTTGGAAATGGTGCGCGAGCCGACCGGCATGCCGGTGCCGAGATAAGACTCCACCACCACGCGAAACACTTCGCGGGCGCGGTCGGACAGTTCGGTGATCGGCTGGCTGGCCATGGCGAGGGGAGATGTAGGAAATCTCTTCTTCTTCGTCATCCCGAACTTGTTTCGGGATAAGCTGTCCGCCATCGGGGCGCAGACAGGCTTATGCTGAAACAATTTCAGCATGACGAATAAGGAATCGAACATGCGACCTTCAGGCCGCGCGCCCGATCAGATGCGCGTCATCACCATAGAGCCGAACTTCACGCGCCATGCCGAGGGTTCGGTCCTGATCGGCTTCGGCGACACCAAGGTGCTGGTCACCGCCAGCGTCGAAGAGAAAGTGCCGCCCTTCCTGCGCGGCAAGGGCGAAGGCTGGGTGACGGCGGAATATGGCATGCTGCCCCGCGCCACCCACACCCGCGGCAGCCGCGAGGCGGCTAAGGGCAAACAATCCGGCCGCACCCAGGAGATTCAGCGGCTGATCGGCCGTTCGCTGCGCGCCGTCACTGACCTCAGGGCCTTGGGCGAGCGCCAGATCGTGCTCGATTGCGACGTCATCCAGGCAGACGGCGGCACCCGCACCGCGTCCATTTCCGGGGCCTGGGTCGCGCTGCGCATGGCGGTCGACAAGCTCAATCTCTCGGCCGATCCGATCAAGGACCAGGTCGCCGCGATCAGCTGCGGTATCTGGGAAGGGACGCCGGTGCTCGACCTCGATTATCCCGAGGACTCGACCGCGCATGCAGACGCGAACTTCGTGCTGACCGGTCAAGGCCATATCGTCGAAGTGCAGGCGACTGCGGAAGGGGCAACCTACGACGAGGAAGCCTTGCTCCGCCTACTCCGCCTCGCCCGCATCGGCTGCAGCGACATCTTCGAGGCTCAGCGCAAGGCGGTCGGCCGGTGACCCGCAAGCTCGAGCCCGGTCGCGTCGTCGTCGCCAGCCATAATGAAGGCAAGGTGCGCGAGCTGCGCGTGCTGCTCGAGCCCTTCGGTTTGGAGCTGATCTCGGCCAAGGAACTGGACCTGCCCGAGCCGGAGGAAACGGGCACCACTTTCTTCTTCAACGCCGAGCTGAAGGCGATGAGCGCCGCCGACCTGTCCGGGCTCCCCGCCATTGCTGACGACAGCGGCATCTGCGTCGAGGCGCTGAACGGCGATCCGGGCGTGTACACCGCCAACTGGGCAGAGACGCCGGACGGGCGCGACTGGATGCTGGCGATGTCGCGCGTCCAGGAACGGCTGGAAGCGCTTGGCCCCGGTGCGAGCCGCGCGGCCTATTTCGCCTGCGTGCTGTGCGTGGCGTGGCCCGACGGCCATGTGGAAAGCTTCGAAGGCCGGGCAGAGGGCTCTCTGGTCTGGCCGCCCCGCGGCGACCGCGGCTTCGGCTATGACCCGGTCTTCGTGCCGCAGGGCTATGACCAAACGTTCGGCGAGATGGACCCGGAGGAAAAGCACCGCATCAGTCACCGCGCGGCTGCCTTCGCCAAGCTGAAGGCGGCGTTGTTCTGAGCGTTCGACCACAACACAAGGTTCGGCCTGAGCCTGTCGAAGGCCCCCCCTCCCTTTTTCCCGTGTCCAGCAAGGAAGGAAGGGCTTCGACAGGCTCAGCCCGAACCGAGAACGATATCGCGCTCGGAAGCGCCCCTCTCGCCCTCTACATCCACTGGCCGTTCTGCGTTTCCAAATGCCCTTACTGTGACTTCAACTCTCATGTGCGGAGCCAAGTCGACCAGACGCAATGGCGCGACGCCCTACTCGCCGATCTTGCCCATGAAGCGCGGCTGACGCCCAGTCGCCATCTCTCTTCCATCTTCTTTGGTGGCGGCACGCCCTCTTTGATGCCGCCGCAGACAGTCGCTACGCTGATCGAAGCGGCCGAGCGGCACTGGGGCTTCGCACCGAACATCGAGATCACGTTGGAAGCGAACCCCTCATCGGTGGAGGCCGCGCGCTTCGCCGACCTCGCCAGCGCCGGCGTAAACCGGGTCTCGCTGGGCCTGCAGGCGCTGGAGGACGAGGCGCTCGCCTTTCTCGGCCGCGCGCATGATGTGCGCGAGGGGCTTGCGGCCCTCGATACGGCGCAGCGCGTGTTCGACCGCGTCAGCTTCGACCTGATCTATGCGCGCCCGGGCCAGTCGCTCATCGACTGGCAGGCCGAGCTGAGCCGCGCCCTCGCCTTCGGCACCAGCCACTTGTCACTGTACCAGCTAACGATCGAGCCCGGCACCCGCTTTGCCGCGCTGGCGGCCAAGGGGGCGCTGCCGCAGACCGACCCCGACCATGCAGCCGAATTGTTCGAACTCACCCGCGCCATGACTGCCGAGGCGGGGCTTCCCGCCTACGAAGTTTCCAACCATGCCCGCCCCGGCGAGGAAAGCCGGCATAATCTGACCTATTGGCGCTATGGCGATTATCTGGGCGTCGGCCCTGGCGCCCATGGCCGTCGGCTCGGCGCCGCCAGCTTCCGCCGCAAGAAGCCCGAAAACTTCCTCGCCGCAGTGGCGCGGAACGGCCACGGCATCGAGAGCGAAGAGGCGCTCGCGCCCGAGACTCAGGCCACCGAGGCGCTGCTGATGGGTTTGCGCCTTGAGGAAGGCGTCGACGTGACCGAGATCAGCACCCGCACCGGCGTCGCGAAGCTGGTCGATGAAGCGACGGTCGCGAGGCTGTCGGCACTGGGATTAGTCCAAAGTGGAGATCGCCTCCGCGTCACGCCGGCTGGCATGTTGCTCCTCGACCGCATACTCGCGGAAATCATTCCCTAGCTGCACGCACATGCCATCGTCGTTGCGAGCAGAGCGAAGCAATCCAGTTCGCGGCTGGTCTCCACTGGATTGCTTCGTCGCTTCGCTCCTCGCAATGACGAGAAGGCTGGAGCTATTTCACCAGCTTGGCGTCGATCGCGTCCTGGCCCAGTTGGGCGGCGGAGTTGTTGAGGCCATCGACCAAGGCGCGCAGCTGAGGGCGGGTCAGACCGGCCGTCGGCACCTGCACCGAATAGGACAGCTGCTTCTTGTCGTTCAGCCAGAGCTTCAGCAGGTCGAACGATTCATTCTGCTTGTTCACCCAATCGAGCGACGGCGTCACATCGGTGAAGGTGCTGCCGATCATCAACGTCTTGCACGCCTTCTTGTCCGAACAGCCGCCGAGCACGACCCAGTAACGCGAGTCGTTGGACGTGATCACCGTCGAGGGCGCGCCGGACAGGTCCAGCTCTTCGGGCGCAAAGCCCATGTCCCGGAGCGCGGTGTGCAGCGCCGACGGCATATCGGCTCCGATCGGCCGATCCGTCTGCGCATGAAGCGGCGCACCAACCAGAGCCGCCGCTGCCAACCAATTTCTCATTTGCCCCCTTGTTTTTGCGCTCAGTCCTCGAACCGCGCCGGCGGCGGACTGACGACCGTTTGACCGTTCGCTCCCACCTGGCTCACCTCCAGCGCGCGTTCGACCACGCCGTCGCGGCGGAAGCGGAACGGACCGTCGATCCCGGTAAAGCCGTCCCGGTCGACCAGCCGCCCCATCGGAAAGTCGCTGCCCGGCCGCCAATCCTGCGCGATGCGGGACACGAGCAGCACCGCGTCATAGCCCATACTGGAGATGCGATAGGGCGCGGTGCTGAAGCGCGCGCGATATTTGTTGGCGAGCTGCCGGTAGAGCCCGTCCGGCACGCTCGCGAACCAGGCACCGTGGAGCGGCGTCATCGATGCGAGCGCGCTTTCCGTGTTCCACAACTCGGTCCCGAGCACCTTGGCCGTGGGTGCACCCCTGCGGAGCAGGGTCACGGCCTGGGAAGCAGTGCGGGCACCGTCGGCGATCAGCACGGCTTCATAGGGCGAGTTGGCGCCCATCTTTGTGATTGCCGCGGAAATGCCGCCAGGGCTCCGATCGAAGCTCTGCAGCGCCACCACTTGGCCGCCGGCGCTTTCGACCGATCGTAGGAAGGCGTTGGCGGCGCGCTGGCCGTACACGCCCGTCGGAGTGAGCCCGGCGAACTTGGTCATGCCACGCGAACGGGCATAGCGCACGACCCGGTCGATCGACTGGCCGGGCGTATAGCCCATCACGAAGACGCCATCGCCCGCAACGCTGGTGTCGTTGGAAAAGCTGATCACCGGCACATTCGCGCGCTGTGCGACCGGCGCCACCAGCCGCGCGTCTTCGGCAAGCAGCGGCCCCAGGATGATCTTGTTGCCTTCATTGACCGCCCGGCTGGCCGCTCCGCTCGCGCCCGCGCCGGTGTCGTAGGTCGTGATGCGGATGCGCCTGCCGCCGGTGTCGAGCACGGCAAGATTGGCGGCGTTGGCGATAGACTGGCCGACGGCCGCGTTCGGGCCGGACAGCGGCACCAGCAAGGCGATGCGGTGCCGCTCGGCATCGTCCGGCAGCTCGGGGCCGACCGGGCGCGGCGTTTCGACCGGAACGGGTGTGGGAGCAGGCGCGGGCGGGGGGCGGCGGCGCGGCACCATCGTCTGACAGGCCGCCAAGGCGAGCAGGCTGGCGGCAAGCCCCAGCTTCCTCGCCGCGCCTGCCCAAATTTGCGGTGCGGTGGCTGCCTCTGCCATGACCATCCTCTCACATGTCTGAACGCCTTGAACCCGGCCTCTATATTGTCGCGACGCCCATCGGCAACCTCGCCGATTTGAGCCGGCGCGCCGCCGACATATTGACGCGCGCCGACGTGCTCGCCGTCGAGGACAGCCGCGTGACCGCGAAGCTCCTCCACCATATCGGCGCCAGGCGGCCGATGCTTCCCTATCACGACCATAATGCCGATCGTGTGCGGCCCGATCTGATTGCCCGGATGTGCACCGAGTCGGTCGCCTTGGTCTCCGACGCAGGGACGCCGCTCATCTCCGACCCCGGCTATAAGCTCGTGCGCGAGGCGCGCACGGCGGGGATCGCGGTGACGACCATTCCAGGCCCCTGCGCCGCCATCGCCGCGATCACGCTTGCAGGCCTGCCCACCGACCGGTTCCTGTTCGCAGGCTTCCTGCCCAGCAAGGCCAAGGCCCGCGCCGACGAAATCGCGGAACTTGCCAAAGTGCGCGCCACCCTGATCTTCTATGAATCGGGACCTCGGCTCGGAGCAGCGCTCGCCGCCTTGCACAACGGTCTTGGCGAGCGCGAAGCGGCAGTCGCGCGGGAGATCAGCAAGACCTTCGAGGAGACGGTCACCGGGACGCTTGGCGAACTGTCAACGCGCTATGCCGAGACGCCGCCGAAGGGCGAGATCGTCATCGTCGTCGCTCCGCCCGGCGCGCCTGAAGCGGCGAGCGAGGACGATGTCGATGCTGCCTTGAGAGACGCGCTGACTCGCTTGCCACCTGCCAAGGCAGCCGGCGAAGTGGCTAAGGCGACTGGCGCAGATCGACGCGATCTCTACGCCCGCGCAATGGCCCTGAAAAAGGCGCCATGACCTCTCGGCCCGATAGGCGCTGGAGGTGAGCGGAAGCAGGAGGCGAAAGGCAGCCGAGCGCCGTGGCCGCCTTGGCGAAGCGTTCGCCGCCCTATGGCTGAACCTTCAGGGCTGGAGCATCGTCGCGCGGCGGGTCCGCACGCCAGTGGGAGAGATCGATCTGGTCGCGCGCCGTGCACGCACGACCTTGTTCGTCGAAGTGAAGACCCGAGCCACCGGCGCCGAGCTTGACTTGGCCATAGACCGGCACCGCCTGTCCCGCGTCGCAGCGGCGGCGAACATGATGGCGCCGCGCTTCGCCCGCCCCGGCGACGACATCCGCATCGACGTGATCCTGCTTGCGCCCTGGTCCCTGCCCCGCCACATCCGCAACGCCTGGATCGGCTGAGGAGACGAGGATGAGCTTGCGCGTGGCGTTCCAGATGGACCCGATGGAAGGCCTGAACATCGCGGGCGATTCGACCTTTGCCTTGATGCTGAAGGCGCAGGAGCGCGGCCATTTCTGCTACCATTATCAAGCGGAGGACTTGACCTGGGAAAATGGGCGGCTCTCCACCTTTGCCACCCCCATGACTGTCCGGCCGGAGCCGGGCAATCACTTCACCCCCGGCGAGCCGAAGCTGATCGATCTCGGCCGCGACGTGGACGTGGTCTGGATGCGCCAGGACCCGCCCTTCGACCTTGGCTATATCACCGCGACGCACCTGCTCGAGCGCATCCGGCACGAGACCCTGGTGGTTAACGATCCCGAGAGCGTCCGGAACGCGCCGGAAAAGGTCTGGGTGCTGGATTTCGCCCGCTTCATGCCGCCAACCATGGTGACGCGGTCCCTCGGCGCCGCGCGCAAGTTCCTGGAGGAACATGGCGAGATCGTCGTCAAACCGCTGCACGGCAATGGTGGCAAGGCGATCTTCAAGATCGGCCGGGACGGCGCCAACCTTTCCTCGCTGATCGAGGTGTTCAACACCGCCTATCGGGAGCCGCACATGGTGCAGGCCTTCCTTCCCGGAGTCGCGCAGGGCGACAAGCGCATCGTGCTGGTCGATGGTGAGGTCGCCGGAGCCATCAACCGGATTCCCGGCGAGGGCGAAATTCGCTCCAATCTTGCGGTGGGCGGCACCGCCGAAGCTACCCAGCTCACCCCGAGGGAAGAGGAAATCTGCGCCGCGCTGGGTCCCGAGCTGAAGCAGCGCGGGCTGCTGTTCGTCGGCATCGACGTAATCGGCGGCGAATGGCTGACCGAGATCAACGTCACCTCGCCCACCGGCATCGTTGCGATCGACCGCTTCAACGGCACCGACACGGCCGCCCTGATCTGGGACGCCATCGAACGGAAATTGGCGGCACGCGTTTAGACCGGCCGTGACAGATTGCGACCGACCCTACTCGCTCGTCCCGAGCGGAGCGCGGAGCGCGAAGTCGAGGGGCGTAGGCTCGGTGCACGGGCCCCTCGACTTCGCTCGGGACGAGCGGGAACTTGTGTCGTGACCGATTTCATCCTGAAGCTGATCACCGGCGGCGGCTATGCCGGCATCTTCGCGCTGATGGTGCTGGAGAATATCTTCCCGCCCATCCCGTCCGAAGTGATCATGGGGCTGGGCGGCATCGCCGTCGCGCGCGGCGAAATGAGCATCGTGCCGCTGATCGGCTGGGGCACGCTGGGCACCGTGCTGGGGAATTATTTCTGGTACTGGATCGGCTGGAGGGTGGGCTACCAGCGCTTCCGCCCCTTCATCGAGAAGCATGGGCGCTGGCTGACGCTCGACTGGCATGAAGTCGAGCGGCTGCATCGCTTCTTCGTCAGCCATGGCCATTGGGTGATCTTCGCGATGCGCTTCATGCCGGCAGGCCGCACCATCATCTCCCTGCCGGCAGGCATCACCTGCATGCCGCACTGGAAGTTCGTCATCTGGACCTTTGCCGGCAGCGCCATCTGGAACAGCATGCTGGCGGGCGCCGGCCTGTTTCTGGGCTCCAACTTCGAGCAGCTGCAGGATTATGTCGGCCCGTTTGCAGTCGCGACGATCGGCCTGATGATCGCCTGGTATCTGTATCGCGTGGCGACCTGGAGGCCCAAGAATTAAGCTCGAGGGTGAGCGTTGCGATATACGTCCATCAGGTGCGCGGCATCGACCGCCGTGTATATCTGCGTCGAGCTGAGGCTGGCGTGGCCGAGCAGTTCCTGCAGCGACCGCAAGTCGACGCCGCGCCCGAGCAGATGCGTGGCAAAGCTATGCCGCAGCGCATGCGGGGTCGTCCGCTCCGATAGGCCGAGCCGCACGCGCGCACGCCGCACAGCCCGCCTGATCTGGGAGGGTTCGAGCGGCCCTCCACGCGCGCCGCGGAACACCGGCTGGTCCTTCGCGGGCGGATAAGGACAGGCCGCGACATAGGCTTCGATCGCCTCGCGTACCTGCGGCAGCAGCGGCACCACGCGCGTCTTGTTGCGCTTGCCGGTGACGGTGATGGTGGTGCCGAGCGGCAGTGCCGCGCCGGTCAGCCCCATGGCCTCCCCGATGCGCAGGCCGCCGCCGTAAAGCAGCAGCAACACAGCGAGGTCGCGCGCGCCGGTCCAGCCCTCGCGCTCCTCCGCCACGTCTTCAGCAAGTGCAATCGCTTCGGCGGGCGAGACCGGGCGCGGCACGCCCTTCTTCACCTTCGGCCCGCGCAGCCGCGGCGCCTCGGCACCGGCGAAGGCCAGGAAAGTCCGCAAGGCCGACAACTCGCGCGCGGTTGACGCATTGCCGATACCGTCCGCCCGCCGCGAGGCGAGGAAGGCCCGCAGATCCGCAACTCCCAGCGCCTTCAGGTCAGGCTCGCCGCCCTGATGCTCGCGCAGAAAGTCGAGCAGCCGCTCCGCCGTCGCCGCATAGGCGCGGACGGTGTGGATCGACCGCCGCCGGTCCCGCCGGAGGTGATCGGCAAAGGCCACAATAAGCCCCTCCCCTTCAGGGGAGGGGTTGGGGTGGGGGCTGTCCGGGGTTGTGGAGTGGCCGACCTGCCTCACCCCCAACCCCTCCCCTGAAGGGGAGGGGCTTGAAGTCACCCAATCTTCTGCCCGGACTTGGCCCAATCCGCCATGAACCCCTCTATCCCCTTATCGGTCAGCGGGTGCTTGACGAGTGCGCGGATCACGGCCGGGGGCATGGTCGCGACATCGGCGCCGAGCTTCGCGCTCTCCAGCACATGGATAGGGTGGCGCACGCTTGCGACCAGGATCTCGGTCTCGAAATCATAATTGTCGTAGATCAGCCGGATGTCGCTGATCAGCTGCATGCCGTCGAAGCCGACATCGTCGTGCCGGCCGACAAAGGGCGAGATGAAGGTCGCGCCCGCCTTGGCGGCAAGCAGCGCCTGGTTGGCGGAAAAGCAAAGGGTGACGTTCACCATCGTGCCGTCATCGGTCAGCTTGCGGCAGGTCTTCAACCCGTCCAGCGTCAGCGGCACCTTGATGGTGACATTGTCTGCAATCTTCCGGAGGATCTCGGCCTCCTTCATCATCGTCTCGTGATCGAGCGCCACCACCTCGGCCGACACCGGCCCCGGCACGATCGCGCAAATTTCCTTCACCACCTCCAGAAAGTCGCGCCCCGCCTTGTGGATCAACGACGGATTGGTGGTGACGCCGTCGAGCAGTCCCGTCTCGGCAAGTTCGCGGATGTCGTTGGTGTCGGCGGTGTCGACGAAGAATTTCATGTGGCCCTTTAATCCTTCTGCGTCACCCCGGACTTGATCCGGGGTCCAGCTTCTTTACGGACGCTGTCAAGTGGAAGCGGGACCCCGGGTCAAGCCCGGGGTGACGAGAAGTGAGAAAAGCAGAGTGAACGACGCGCAAGTGGCGCAACTCTTGTCGGCGGCGGCGGCCGAGCAGCGGGCGCAGCGGCCACAGATGGCCGTCCGGTATCTGGAACAGGTGGTGGCGATCGTGCCGGATCACCCCCAGGCGCTGAACTCGCTCGGCACCCATGCGCTCGGCGCCGGCGAGTTCGAGCGCGCACGCGACCTGTTCGCCCGCGCCGCCGCTGCCGACCCGAATGAGCCCGTGCTGTGGATGAATGTCGCTCGCGCAGCGCGCGAATTGGGCGACGATGCTGGCGAGCTCGCAGCCCTCGACAAGGCGCTCGCGATAGACGCCCGCTTCTTTCTGGCGTTGTTGCGCAAGGCGCATCTGCTGCAGCGCCAGGGCCAGGATGTTGCGGCGGCAACACTCTGGTCGAACGCCTCGATGGTAGCGCCGCCGCAGGAGCAACTGTCGCAGGAACTGCGCGACCTGCTTGCTCACGGCCTGGCCTTTGCCTCGGCACAGCAGCAGCGGACCGCAGCCTTGCTCGACCAGGAGCTTGCTTCCGCACGCACCGGGCTGGAACGGCGCGACACACGGCGCTTCGACGCGGCCGTGGACGCGATGCTCGGGCGGCGGCGCATCTATGCCAATCAGTGCGACGGGCTGCACTTCCCCTTCCTGCCCGCGGACGAGTTTTTTGATCGCGAGCATTTCCCTTGGCTGGCCGAGCTGGAGGCAGCGACGCCCGCCATCCGCGCCGAACTGCAAGATCTGCTGGCCAAGGGCGACAAGGGCTTTGCGCCTTATGTCCAGTATCCGTCCGGCTATCCCGAGAGCAAATGGAGCCATCTCGACCATAGCGAGCGGTGGAGCGCCTATTTTCTATGGCGGCACGGCAAGCGGATGGACGAGCATTGCGCGCGCTGCCCCGAAACGGCTGCCGTGCTCGCCAAACTGCCTCTCGCCAGCCACGCGGGCCGGGCGCCGACTGCCTTCTTCTCGCTGCTCCACCCGAAGACGCGCATTCCGCCGCACACCGGCGTCACCAACACCCGCACCATCGTCCATCTGGCGCTGATCGTTCCCGAAGGCTGCGGCTTCCGCGTCGGCGGCGAGACGCGGCAATGGGTCGAAGGGGAAGCCTTCGCTTTCGACGACACGATTGAGCACGAGGCGTGGAACGACAGCGACCAGCTCCGCGCGGTGCTGATCCTCGACGTCTGGAATCCCTACATTACGGCGGAGGAACGCAAGCTCGTCGATCGGCTGTTCATGGCCGCCGACGCCAACGGCCTTCACCCATTTCCGGACGACTAGTCCAGGTTTCTTCGTGATTCATGAACAAGTTCGGGATGACGAGGCGGAGTTCCGCTCCTAACTAGCCGCTCCCATGTCCCGCGCCCGCGTCCTCCTGCTCAATGCCGCGCTCGGGCCGCTCGATTACCGAGTGCCGCACGGGATGTCGGTCGAACCGGGCTCCATTGTCGTCGCGCCCCTCGGCCCGCGGCAGCTGACCGGCGTTGTCTGGGAGCCCGAGTTGATGCCGTCGGCGGGCGAGGTCGGGGACAACCGGCTGCGCAACCTCCTCGCCGTGCATGAGGCGCCGCCGCTCAACGCCAGACTGCGGCGACTGATCGAGTGGACGGCTGATTATTATCTCGCGCCGCCTGCCGCCGTGCTGCGCATGGCGCTGCCCTCCTCGTCGGCGCTGGAGGGCGGACGTACCGTGCTCGAATATCGCGCCACGGGGTTGGTCCCGGACCGGCTCACACCACAACGCGCGCAGGCGCTGGAGCGGATCGGCGATCGCCAAGGACTGGTGCGCGAACTGGCAATGATCGCCGGAGTGTCCGACGCGGTAATCCGCGGCTTGTGCAAGGCGGGGGCCATCGAGCCGGTCGAAGTCTCGCTCGACACGCCGTTCGACGCTCCCGATCCGGACCATAGTCCGCCCGACCTCACCCCTGAACAGCAGGCCGCCGCGACTCGCTTCACACAGGCTGTCGGCGCGCGCGCGTTCCAGACGTTCCTGCTCGACGGGGTCACCGGATCGGGCAAGACCGAAGTTTATTTCGAGGCGATTGCCGAGGCGCTGCGCCAAGGGCGCCAGAGCCTCGTCATGCTGCCCGAGATCGCGCTGACCGAGCCGTTCCTCCGCCGTTTCGCCGCCCGGTTCGGCACGCAGCCGGTCGCGTGGCATTCGGACCTGCGCCAATCGCAACGCCGCCGCGCATGGCGCGCTATCGCCAGCGGAGATGCGAAAGTGGTGGTCGGCGCCCGCTCGTCGCTGTTCCTGCCCTATGCCAATCTCGGCCTGATCGTCGTCGATGAAGCGCATGAGGCGAGCTTCAAGCAGGAGGAAGGCGTAAACTATCACGCGCGCGACACGGCCGTGATGCGCGGACGCTTCGAGGAGATTCCGGTGATCCTCGCCTCTGCAACGCCGGCGATCGAAACGCGTCACCAGGTCCAGCTTGGCCGCTACGAGGAAGTGAAACTGCCGGCACGCTATGGCGGCGCCCAGCTACCCGATATCGAGGCGATCGACCTCCTCTCCGATCCGCCGCCCCGCGGGCACTGGCTGGCCCCGACGCTGGTCAAGTCGATCGAGGAGACGCTCGAACGCGGTGAGCAGGCGCTCCTGTTCCTCAATCGCCGCGGCTATGCGCCGCTGACCTTGTGCCGCCATTGCGGCCATCGTTTCCAGTGCCCGAACTGCACCGCCTGGCTGGTCGAGCACCGGCTCATCCATCGGCTGCAATGCCATCATTGCGGGTTGATCGCGAAGCCTCCTCAGCATTGCCCGGAGTGCAAGGCCGAGGACTCGCTCGTCGCCTGCGGGCCGGGTGTCGAGCGGATCGCCGACGAGGTCGCCGTCCTCTTCCCCGACGCGCCGCGCGCCATCGTCACTTCGGACACGATCTGGTCTCCCGCCCGCGCCGCCGAGTTCGTCGCGCGGATGGAAGCGAACGAGATTTCCATCGTGATCGGCACGCAGCTCGTCACCAAGGGCTATCACTTCCCCAACCTTACGTTGGTTGGCGTGGTCGATGCCGATCTGGGCCTGTCCGGCGGCGATCTGCGCGCAGCGGAACGCACCTTTCAGCAGATCGCCCAGGTGGCCGGCCGCGCCGGTCGCGGCGCGAAGCCGGGCCGGGTCTTCATCCAGACGCACGATGTGAATGCACCGGTGATCCAGGCACTGGTGAGCGGTGACGCAGACAGCTTCTACGCGGCGGAAACGGATGCGCGGCACGAGGCCGGCGCGCCACCCTTCGGCCGAATGGCGGCGATCATCGTCTCATCGGAAAATGCTCAGGCCGCGACCGAGACGGCACGGCTGATCGGCAAGACCGCGCCGCACATCGAGAATATGCACGTGTTCGGCCCCGCCCCTGCCCCGCTGGCCATGCTGCGCGGACGGCACCGCCACCGCCTGCTGATCCATGCCACCCGTGCGCTCGACGTGCAGGACGTGATCCGCGAGTGGCTGGGCGCGCTCGACTGGCCGAACAGCGTGCGGGTCACGGTGGACGTTGATCCCTACAGCTTCCTTTGACGCACGCGCCGTCGTAAGACGAGGCAGCAAAAGGTTCAGGAGAGACAGCGTGTTCCGTGGATTGTTCGCGGCTGCGGCCATGATTGCCGCAGCCCCTTCGTTCGCCGCCTTCAACTCCGATCGTATCAGCGTTACGACCGAGGGCTCGGGCCCGGATGTCGTGCTGGTGCACGGTCTGGCGTCTTCGCCACGGGTATGGAAGGGCACGGTCGAGCGGGTGCCGGGCTTCCGTTATCACCTGGTGCAGATTGCCGGCATGGGATCGGCGGCGCCGGGAGGCAATGCGCAGGGGGCGGTAGTGGCGCCGGTCGCCGATGAGATTGCGCGCTATATTAACGAAGAGAAACTGCAGGCGCCGGCGCTGATCGGCCACTCGATGGGCGGCACGATCAGCATGATGGTGGCGGCGCGCTACCCCTCCAGCATCTCGAAGCTGATGGTGGTCGATATGCACCCCTTCATCGGCCAGATGTTTGCCGGCCCCACCGCGACCGCGGACAGTGTGCGCCCGATCGCCGACGCGATGCGCGCCCGCTCTGCCAAGGCGACGCCGGAAGAGCGCGCCGCCGAGCGCGAACGGACGATCAACTCGATGATCAACACCGTCGCCGAACGCACCGGCCCGCTCGAAGATAGCCGCGCCAGCAATCCGGACACCATCGCCAATGCCTTCTCCGAGCTGATCGTTACCGACCTGCGGGGCGAGCTGCCGGCGATCAAGGTGCCGACCACCGTGCTCTACGTGACGCCGGCCGGTGCGCCCTTTACCGACGCCCAGATGGATGGGGTGTATCAGGCAGCCTACGCCCCAATCGCGGGCGCCACGGTGAAGCGCGTGCCGGGCGCCGCCCACTTCATCATGCTCGACGCACCCGATGCATTCGCGGAGGAAATAAAAGCGTTTCTGACGCGCTGACCCCGGGAACCGTTCGGCCTGAGCTTGTCGAAGGCCTGTTCTTCATTGTTGTGAGGCGGGTAGTGAAAAGCAGGGCTTCGACAGGCTCAGCCCGAACAGTGTTGAAGATGGCGCTGAGCATGGCTTTGGCGCTATTCTCCTCTCCAGCCCTAGCCCAGGACAATCTGGACGTTGCGGCAGCGGGGCGCAGCGTGGTGCGGGTCGTTGTGGTCTCGATGGAAGACGGGGAAGCGGCGGGGATCGGCACCGGTAGCGGCGTCGCGGTCGCGCCCGACAAGATCCTCACCAACGCTCATGTGCTGACCGACGCCGCCGAGGGCGAAGCGATTATCGGCGTCGTGCCTTCGGAAGGCCGCAAGCGCTTTACCGGCAGGCTGATCGCCTATGAGCCGCAGCGCGACTTGGCACTCATTCAGCTGATCGACGGCCGGGTGGAGCCGGCGACGATCGCTACCGGGCCCGTGCAGGACGGCGCGGCAGTGGCGGCGCTCGGCTATCCTTTTTCCGTCGATCGGGCGCGCGAACTGAGCGCCGAGGGCTTCGTCACGCCCGCCGCGCCGGTCAAGAGCTGGGGCCGAGTCTCGGGCGGCCAGTCTTCGCAGCGCTTCGACACGGTGCTGCACGACGCCTCCATCGGTCGGGGCAACTCGGGCGGACCGCTGGTCGATGCCTGCGGGCGGATTGTCGGCATCAACAGTTTCGTCTCCAATTCCGAAGGCGTGGATGCTGTGTTCGGCTTCTCCGTTTCCGTTCGCGAGATACTTCCGTTTCTCCGCTCGGCCGGAGTGCGCGCGAATGTGACCGGCCTGCCCTGCCGAAGCAGCGCCGAGCAGGCGGCGATCGACGAACGGCTCGCGCGCGGCGAGGCCCAGCAGGCGGAGGAGGCGCGCAAGCGCGCCGCACTTTCGCAGGAACGACTCGCCAGCCGCCGCCAGCAGCTCCGCGACGAGATCATGGCCGAACGCGACACCGGCCTTGCGGTGGCAGGGCTGCTGCTCGTGTTCGGCGTGCTGTTCGTGAATGGCGGGATGGTATTGGCAGTGCACCACGACCGAAAGCTCGCGACCGCGTCCGGTGCGGCCGGCCTGCTGCTGATGGCCGGAGCGCCGATTGCCTGGGCCGAGCGGCCCGACCTTGATCAAGCCGATATGCGCCTCGCCGCCGAACAGCCGCGCGCGCGATCAGTAGCTGGAGTGCAAGGTGCCCTGCTCTGCCGTCCGGACCTGGAGCGAAGCAGGCTGACCGTATCCGAGCCGAAGGAAGTGCGCCTCGATTTGACCGGCCCAGGCTGCGAGTCGGGCCGCACCGCCTTTGCGGAGACGGACGGTCGCTACGAGCGGGCCGATGTGTCTCCGCGCGAAGCGATCGCGCAAGTACGCCGGCTCGACTCCGACAACGGTCGGCTGACTGTCGAGCGCTTCTTCCTCTCCGCGGAAACGGCAGCGGCCGCGCGTAAGCTGCAGTCGCGCCACGCGGTCGCCGGCTGCGAGCCTGATGCCTCCCGCAGCGTTGGCGAACTCAACGCCGCCCTGCGCGACTTGCTGCCCCCCGCTCCCAACGAGCGGCTGGTCTATAGCTGCCGGCCGGATGCAGGCTAGGCGCCGGCCTCCCGACGCAGCAGCTCCGCCTTGCGCTCCAGCCCATAGGCATAGCCGCCAAGCGTGCCGTCGCTGCGGATAACGCGGTGGCAGGGGATCAGCACCGCGACATTGTTGTCGCCATTGGCTGTGCCCGCCGCCCGTACCGCCCCCGGCCGCCCCACGGCTGCCGCGATCTGGGCATAGGTCCGCGTTTCGCCCGGCGGGATCCGCTGCAACTCGCGCCACACCGCCTGCTGAAAGACGGTGCCGTGCACGTCCAACGGTAGATCGTGAGGCGCGCCGGGCGCGTTCACCGCCGCGACCACCCGCTGCACCAGTTCGGTCATTTCGCCGCCGCCATGGGCGATTTCCGCCTTGGGGAAGCGCCGGACGAGCGCAGATTCGTCCTCGTCGAAGGAGAGGCGGCAAATGCCCTTCTCCGTCGCCGCAACCAGCATGGTGCCGAGTTCCGTTTCCGCAGTCGCCCAGCGGATCGTCACCCCCGCGCCGCCATTGCGCCAGGCGCTGGGCGTCATCCCCAGCCGTCGCCTGGCATCCTCATAGAAGCGGCTCGGGCCCGAATAGCCCGCGCCGTAGATCGCGTCGGTGACGCGGGCTTCCCGCGCCAGGCTCTTTTCCATCTGCCCGGCGCGTCGCGCCCGGGCATAATCGGCAGGCGTGACGCCGGTCGCGCGCTTGAACAGCCGGTGGAAGTGGAAAGGCGAATAGCCGACCGCCTCCGCCAGCGCGTCCAGCGACGGCGGCGTTTCAGCGGCTTCGATCAGCGCGATTGCCCGCTCGACCGCTTCGGCATCGCGCGCGACCTCGTCCGGCTTGCAGCGCAGGCACGGCCTCAGTCCGGCTTGCGCAGCCTCCGATCCGGTGGCGAAGAAACGGACATTGTCGCGCTTGGGGTGCCGCGCGGCGCAGCTCGGCCGGCAATAGATGCCCGTCGTCAGCACGCCGGTGACGAAGCGGCCGTCCACGCTCCGGTCGCGCCGCAGCACCGCCGCCCAGGCTTCGTCGTCGCTGTATTTGAATGCGGTCGCCATGGCTCAGTCTCGCACGATCCGCGCGGCAAAACAGCCCGCCGCGGCATTATGGGCGTTGATGAAGGCGATATCCGGCCGCTCCAGCATCGCCCTGATTGCCGGGTCGATCTCCTCCCCGCTCGCCAGTTCGGCCGTGCGGAGATCGCCTGCTTCGTCGAAGCCGCGCAGGCTGATGGTTCGAGTCGCGAAGACAGGCGGCAGCACATCGCAATACGTAATCGCGACCAGTGCCTGTTCGCGCACATAGATGGCAAAGCTGGCGCGGAACGGGCCTTCGCTGTCGTTCGATACATGGTTGAACAGCAACACCGTCTCGCCGATCTCGGCATCTTCCAGCGTGGCGCGGCAAGGGAAGCCGGGCTTGGCCGTAACAGTTACCCGCCGCGCATCGGCGGCGCGGGCGAGTTGCGGATCGAGTCCCTGGATCAGATAGGCCAATGCATGTCTCCTTGTCGGAGCCTCGTTTAGCTGCGCGCGATTCGCTTCGCGTCCCGCGCCTTGCGGTCAAAGCTCCAGACCAGCGCTCCCCGGCGGAGGCCGGGGTCCATGGAACGAGAATGAGGCGTGGGCCCCGGCCTTCGCCGGGGAACACGCTGCTCCTTGTGCCACGCTTTGAGCCGCTTGCATCGTCCGCACCCCTTTGCTAACCGCCGCCGCGACTTGGCCGGGTGCGTTCGCGCGCCCCCTTTGGCGCAAGCTGACATTCACCTCTTGGAGGCATTTCACGCGTGGAGAATTCCGGCGGCATTGGGGCTAGCCTTTCAGGGCGCTATGCGACCGCGCTGTTCGAGCTCGCGCGCGAGGAAAAGCAGATCGAGTCGGTGGAAACGAGCCTCAGCCGGTTGCGTGCGGCGCTCGACCAGTCGGATGATTTCCGCACCCTGACGACCAGCCCCGTGGTCAGCCGCGAGGAAGCCGCGAAGGGTATTGCCGCCACGGCAAACGCGCTCGCGCTCGATCCGATCACCACGCGATTCCTGGGCGTGCTCGCGCAGAATCGCCGTCTCGGACAGCTGCCGATGGTGATCCGCAACTTCCGCATGCTGGCTGCCCGCCACCGCGGCGAAACGACGGCGGAAGTCACCTCCGCCCACCCGCTCGACGATACTCAGGTCGCGCAGCTGAAAACGCAGCTGCGTCAGCGCATTGGCCGCGACGTCGCCGTTGAACTCAATGTCGATCCCACCATCTTGGGCGGGCTGGTCGTCCGCATCGGCTCGCAGATGATCGACAGCTCCATCCGCACTCGTCTGAACTCCCTCGCGCACGCGATGAAAGGCTGAAGGCTTACACAATGGATATCCGCGCCGCAGAAATCTCCCGGGTCATCAAGGACCAGATCGCCAATTTCGGCACCGAAGCCGAAGTGTCCGAAACCGGCCAGGTGCTGTCGGTCGGCGACGGCATCGCGCGCGTCTATGGCCTCGACAATGTCCAGGCCGGCGAAATGGTCGAGTTCGCCAATGGCGTGCAAGGCATGGCGCTGAACCTTGAGGCCGACAATGTTGGCGTCGTGGTGTTCGGCTCCGACGCCGAGATCAAGGAAGGCGACACTGTCAAGCGCACCGGCACCATCGTTGACGTGCCGGTCGGCAAGGGTCTGCTCGGTCGCGTGGTCGACGGTCTTGGCAACCCGATCGACGGCAAGGGCCCGATCGTGGGTGCAGAGCGCCGCCGCGCCGAAGTGAAGGCGCCGGGCATCATTCCGCGCAAGTCGGTGCACGAGCCGGTGCAGACCGGCCTGAAGGCACTGGACGCGCTCGTCCCTGTTGGCCGCGGCCAGCGCGAGCTGATCATTGGCGACCGCCAGACCGGCAAGACTGCCGTCGCGATCGACACCTTCATCAACCAGAAGGAAGTCAACAAGGGCGACGACGAGTCGAAGAAGCTTTACTGCATCTATGTCGCGGTGGGGCAAAAGCGTTCGACCGTCGCGCAGATCGTGCGCATGCTCGAAGAAAATGGCGCAATGGAATATTCCATCGTCGTCGCCGCGACCGCGTCGGACCCGGCGCCGCTGCAGTTCCTCGCGCCCTATACCGGCTGCGCGATGGGGGAATATTTCCGCGACAACGGCATGCACGCGCTGATCGTCTATGACGATCTGTCGAAGCAGGCCGTCGCTTACCGCCAGATGTCGCTGCTGCTGCGCCGTCCGCCGGGCCGCGAAGCCTATCCGGGCGACGTCTTCTACCTGCACAGCCGCTTGCTGGAGCGCGCCGCCAAGCTCAACGACGCGAACGGCAATGGCTCACTGACCGCGCTGCCGATTATTGAGACGCAGGCGGGTGACGTGTCCGCCTATATCCCGACCAACGTGATCTCGATCACCGACGGCCAAATCTTCCTTGAGACCGACCTGTTCTTCGCCGGCATCCGTCCGGCCATTAACGTCGGCCTCTCGGTCAGCCGCGTCGGCTCGGCCGCGCAGACCAAGGCGATGAAGAAGGTGTCTGGCTCGATCAAGCTCGAGCTCGCCCAGTATCGCGAAATGGCGGCGTTCGCGCAGTTCGGTTCGGACCTCGACGCGTCGACCCAGAAGCTGCTCGCTCGCGGCGCCCGGCTGACGGAGCTGCTGAAGCAGCCCCAGTTCAACCCGATGCCGTTCGAGGAGCAGACGGTGTCGATCTTCGCCGGCACCAACGGCTATCTGGACAATGTGCCGGTCGAGGCGGTGACCCGCTATGAGCGCGAGATGATCGCTTACCTGCGCTCCTCGCATCCGGACGTGCTGTCGGGCATCCGCGACAGCCGCGACCTGGGCGACGACGTCAAGGGCAAGCTCAAGGGCGCTCTCGACCAGTTCGCGAAGACGTTTGCGTAAGACCTAACCCGTCATCCCGAACTTGTTTCGGGATAAGGCGTCCGCCCGCGAGGACCCGGAAGTCTTATGCTGAAACGAGTTCAGCATGACGGCACAATGGACGAATTGAGAAGATGGCCAGCCTCAAGGCTCTGAAACTCCGTATCGGCTCGGTGAAGTCGACGCAGAAGATCACCAAGGCGATGAAGACCGTCGCCGCCGCGAAGCTGCGCCGTGCGCAGGACGCGGCGGTGGCCGGCCGCCCTTATGCCGAGCGGCTGGAAGCGGTGATGGCGAGCCTTGCCTCGAAGGTGACGATCAGCGCCTCCTCGCCACGCCTGCTCGCCGGCACCGGCAAGTCGGATGTGCACCTGATCGTCGTCATGACTTCGGAGCGCGGTCTCGCCGGCGGCTTCAACACCAACATCGTCCGCGCGGCCCGGCGCCAGGCCGACGAGTTGCAGGCGCAGGGCAAGACGGTCCGCTTCTACCTCGCCGGCCGCAAGGGCCGCGGCGTGATCAACCGCTATTACCCCAAGCAGACGCTGCACGACTTCGACATGAGCCATGCCAAGAAGGCGGCGTTCGAGGACGCGCAGGCGATCGCGCAGGACCTGATCGCCCGCTACGACGCCGGCGAGTTCGACGTCGCGCACCTGTTCTTTTCCAGGTTCCAGTCGGCGCTGGTGCAGGAGCCGACCGGCAAGCAGATCATCCCGGTGCCGCTCGACGCCACAAGCTCTGCTTCCTCAACTTCGGTCTCGGCGGCCGTCACCTACGAGCCCGACGAGGAAGCAATCTTGGCGGACCTGCTGCCGAAGAACGTAGCGATTCAGATCTATCGCGCGCTGCTCGAGAACCAGGCCGGCTTCTACGGCTCGCAGATGACCGCGATGGACAATGCGACCCGCAATGCCGGCGATATGATCAACCGCCTGTCGATCGCCTATAACCGGCAGCGCCAGGCTGCGATCACCACCGAACTCGTCGAAATCATCTCCGGCGCTGAGGCGCTGTAAAGTTACGCTGAAGGAAGACGCACATGCTTGAGCCTCAGACTCTCGAACGCTCGACTGCCGCGGGCGGCAATACGGGCCGCATCGCCCAGGTGATCGGCGCCGTCGTCGACGTGTCGTTCGACGGCCACCTCCCCGCCATCCTGTCGGCGCTCGAGACGGACAATGGCGGCAACCGCCTCGTCCTCGAAGTTGCGCAGCATCTCGGCGAGAACACCGTCCGCACCATCGCGATGGACTCGACCGAAGGCCTGACCCGCGGACAGGCCGTGCGCGACACTGGCTCGCAGATCCGCGTGCCGGTCGGTCCCAAGACGCTCGGCCGAATCCTGAACGTGGTCGGCGAGCCGATCGACGAGCGCGGCCCCGTCGGTCACACCGAAACCGCGCCGATCCATGCCGAAGCGCCGGTGTTCGTCGACCAGTCGACCGAAAGCTCGATCCTGGTCACCGGCATCAAGGTGATCGACCTGCTCGCGCCTTACGCCAAGGGCGGCAAGATCGGCCTGTTCGGCGGCGCCGGCGTCGGCAAGACCGTGCTGATCCAGGAGCTGATCAACAACATCGCCAAGGGCCATGGCGGCACCTCGGTGTTCGCCGGCGTCGGCGAGCGAACCCGCGAGGGCAACGACCTTTATCACGAGTTCCTCGATGCGGGCGTCATCGCCAAGGATGCCGAGGGCAACCCGACCTCCGAAGGCTCGAAGGTGGCCCTGGTTTATGGCCAGATGAACGAGCCGCCGGGCGCTCGCGCCCGCGTCGCGCTATCGGGCCTGACGATCGCCGAATATTTCCGCGACGTTGAAGGGCAGGACGTGCTGTTCTTCGTCGACAACATCTTCCGCTTCACCCAGGCGGGTTCGGAAGTGTCGGCGCTGCTCGGCCGCATCCCCTCGGCCGTGGGCTATCAGCCGACGCTCGCGACCGACATGGGCGCGCTGCAGGAGCGGATCACCTCGACCAACAAGGGCTCGATCACCTCGGTCCAGGCCATCTACGTGCCTGCTGACGACTTGACCGACCCGGCGCCCGCCACGTCGTTCGCGCACCTGGACGCCACCACCGTGCTGTCGCGCGCCATCTCGGAGCTCGGCATCTACCCGGCGGTGGACCCGCTCGACTCGACCAGCCGCGTGCTGGAGCCGCGGGTCGTCGGCCAGGAGCATTACGAGACTGCCCGCGCCGTCCAGTCGACGCTGCAGCGCTACAAGTCGCTGCAGGACATCATCGCCATCCTCGGCATGGATGAGCTGAGTGAAGAGGATAAGTTGGTCGTCAGCCGCGCGCGCAAGATCCAGCGCTTCCTGTCCCAGCCCTTCCACGTCGCCGAAGTGTTCACCAACATCCCGGGCAAGTTCGTCGCACTCGAAGACACGGTGAAGTCGTTCAAGGCGGTGGTGGATGGCGAATACGACCACCTGCCGGAAGCCGCCTTCTACATGGTCGGCGGCATCGACGAGGCGGTCGAAAAGGCCAAGAAGATGGCGGACAACGCGTAATACCTCGTCATTGCGAGCGTAGCGAAGCAATCCAGTGCCGCATCCGAGCTGCTGGATTGCTTCGTCGCTCCGCTCCTCGCAATGACGGTGGAAGGAATATGAGATGCCCCTGCACTTCGAACTCGTGACTCCCGAAAAGCTCGTCCGCTCAGAGGACGTGTATATGGTGACCGTTCCCGGCACCGAGGGTGACTTCGGTGTGCTGGAAAATCATGCCCCGCTCGTCTCCACCCTGCGCGACGGCGAGCTACTGGTCGTGGCTGCGCAGGGCGCCGCGCCGACCGCGATTCGTGTGACCGGCGGCTTTGCCGAAGTGAATGAGCGCGGTCTTACGGTGCTGGCCGAACAGGTGGAAGCGCAAGGCTGAACGCCTGCCGCTACGGTGCCGTAGCGTCATCTTATCCGCGCCCTAAGTAGCTGTAAAGATTCGATTAAAGCCGTTGGCAGAGATGCCCGGCAGCGGTAACCTTCCTGTCATAAAAAACAGGAGAGGATCGCATGCGCATAACGATTGGGTTCGCACTCACTGCCGCCGCACTGGCGCTCACCGCCCCGGCAAATGCCGCCAGCCCCGGCAATCAGAACAACTACAGCGCGCTCTACGTATTCGGCGACAGCCTCGTCGATGCTGGCAACATCAGCGTGGTCACCGGCGGGACCACGCCCAACAAGTCGCTGGGCTATTTCGAGGGTCGGTTCACCAACGGCTATAACTATGTCGACTATATCAACTATCAGCTGTTCGGCACGGCGACCAAAGCCTCGCTGAGGGGCGGGAACAACTTCGCGTTCGGCGGCGCTCGCGTGGTGACTGACGCGCGGGACACGATCCCCGATCTCAACCCACAGATCGGCGCTTATGTCGCAGCCAAAGGTCCGGTCGCCGACCCCAACGCCCTCTACATCCTGAACGCAGGCGGCAACGACATCTTCGCGCTCGGCCGCTTTGCCGCCGGCGACCCGACTCAGCTGCTGCCCTTCACCAACCCGTCCGAGTATATCAACGCGATCGTGAACCAGTATGTCGGCGCGGTGCAGACGCTCAACAATCTCGGTGCGCGCAACATCCTGGTGACCGGCATCCCGAATGCGACCGTGCCGCTCGCCGTGCAAATCGACGCGCAGCTGCAAGCCGCGCTGACCGGGCTGACGCTCGCGCCGGGCACCGAGCTCTACCGGTTCAGCTATATCAACTTCTTCAACACGCTAGCGACCAATCCGGGTGCGCTCGGCCTCCCGCCGCTGCGCACCGACCGGAGCTGCATCCAGCTGCGTGCGCAGGCGACCGGCTGCCAGGGCATCTTCTCTTTCGACGGCACTCACCCGACCGCTGCGGTACAGAAGGCCCTGTTCCGCGACATCGTGCGCCAGTTCGGCATCTCCGCCGTGCCCGAGCCGGCCACCTGGGGCATGATGGTCGCCGGCTTCGCGATGGCCGGGGCCGCGATCCGTCGCCGCGATCGGAAGGTCGCGCTCGCCGCCTAAAGCTTGATCGCCTTAGGGGATCGTCATTGCGAGGAGCGAAGCGACGAAGCAATCTAGGAGTCGCATAAGCCCAAGCTGGATTGCTTCGCTTTGCTCGCAATGACGAATTTGCGTCAGCCAACGTCGATCATGCTCTAAGCTTGGCCGACGCGCCTGCTACCATCGACCATAGTCGGGGCAGACGCGTCGCCAGTGCGCCGGAGCAACCGCGCGAGCGGCTGTTCGACCCAGCGATGCGTGGCAAGACCAAGTGCCATCGACGCGGTCGTCACGGTGACGATCGCCTGATAGGCGCCGCTGCCGGCAAGCGAGTTCTCTATCAGCGCCACCAAAATCGCATGGGATAGATAAAGCGAATAGGAGGCGTCGCCGAGCTTGTGCAGCAGCCCACCCCTATGGCTGCGATCCGCTCCGCCGGTGGCTCCGGTCAGGATCAGCGCCCAAGGCACACCCCAGAACAGCACGCGGTGGAAGCTCAACGTCCCGTCGATCACGAGTCCAGCTTCGGGCGAAAACACGACCTCTGCCATCAGCAGCCGCGGCACAACGAGCAGCAGCGCGCCTGTGATGATGCACGCTGATCTGATCGAGGCTGACACGCCTCGGCGCCAGGCGAGGCAGATCAGGACCCCCAGTCCGAACTCCAGCATGATCGGATTCAGTAGCACCTGCGCCAGAGGCCAACTCGGCTGCAGAACTGCGCCCGCAAGGCTCGCCGCTCCGACCAGCGCCACCAAAGCTACAGCCGGACGGGCGCTCCGAGCTGCCAAAGCGACCATCAGGTAAAAGCCGGCCTCGAACGCCAGCGTCCAACCGACCCACAAGGGCGGAAAGTAAAAGTCGCGCATATCAGCCGCCGGCAACAGCAACAGCGCCGTGATGGCCGACCGCCAGTCTGGAATCGTCCCGATCAGCACGATCAGCAGCAAGTTCAGCAGCCAGAAGAGCGGCAGGATCCGTATCGCACGCGCGACCAGAAAACGCCGCCATCCGCCCGGGCCGGTGAACCGATCCAGCCCCAGCGTCATGACGAAGCCGCTCAGCACGAAGAACAGGTCGACGCCGCTCGCACCCAGGTCATTGATCAGCCACAGCGGCGCGAGCGCTCCGGCATCGGGCGAGCGGTCGGCGAGGTCGATGGCGTGGACGAGGACGACGAGCAACGCCGCGATCCCGCGCAGCCGCTGGATCGAAGCGAGCCGCGCGCCTTCTGCATGCATCTCCGTCACAGCTGCGGCTCTAGGCGCTCAGCCCTTGCGCAGCCGTTAAGCCCCCTCAGCGACGCCGATAGGCCCAGCGCACCCGCTTGCTGCCGTCCATCATCGAAATGGTGGCCGTAAGGGTCTCCCCCTCCTGTTCATAGACGATGCGCTGCGGGTAATCATGAGCAAGATTGGCAAACTCGACCCGGTTCATGCCTGCCGACACGAGCGGAAAACGCACTGCCGGTGAGCCATTCGGCGAGCCCCAAAAGGCGACGCCCTGCTCGTCCCTCGCGATCCGCATGAAATCGAACGAGCGCGTGCGCAGCCCACCGACGCTGCGGCCCACGCCTAGCATCGAATGGAAGGCGGGCTCTGTCCAAACCTCTTCCGCCCAGAGCACGCCATCGGCCGCAACACGCTCTTCGGTGCGCCAGGCGCCGGCCAGCCAGGCAAATTCCTCGATAGCCGGCGCCGCCGCCAGCATCGCCGCAATCACGATCATGATGCCCTCCCCGCTTGCGGTTAGCACTCTATCAAAGTTTGGTCCTTATGCCGCTTGCCGATGAGTGCGTTCGGTAAGCGTGGCGGAATTGGTGCGGGCGGCGCGCGGCCGTCGTTCGGCGTTGCGCGCCCCATGCAGGCGCCCGCGATTGCGCCGCGTGAACTGTCGCGCGAGCCAGTTCAGGAATCCTATCCTGACGCAGAGCCGATCGCGCCACCCCTCGACGCCATGGCCCGCCTGGCCGAGCGCCAGGCCGCGTCCGGCGAAGCTGGCCAGTCGAAGGTGGAGGGGTTCGAGTCCTCAGTCCACAAGATCAAGGAGCAGGTTCTCCCCCGCCTGCTCGAGCGCGTCGACCCCGAAGCCGCCGCCTCGCTCAGCAAGGACGAGCTGGCCGAGGAATTTTCGCCGATCATCGGCGAAGTGCTGGCCGAGCTGAAGATCACCCTCAACCGGCGCGAGCAATTCGCGCTCGAGAAGGTGCTGATCGACGAGCTGCTGGGCCTCGGCCCCTTGGAGGAACTGCTCGCCGATCCCGATGTCAGCGACATCATGGTCAACGGGCCGCAGCAGACCTATATCGAGCGCAAGGGCAAGCTTGAGATCGCGCCGATCCAGTTCCGCGACGAAGAGCATCTGTTTCAAATTGCCCAGCGGATCGTCAACCAGGTCGGCCGCCGCGTCGACCAGACCACCCCGCTCGCCGACGCCCGCCTGAAGGACGGCAGCCGCGTCAACGTGATCGTGCCGCCGCTCTCCTTGCGCGGCACCGCCATCTC